>BNJS01000905.1_pt1 | contig 281823 bp, 500 predicted proteins | sample 8540461 | NCBI WGS metagenome assembly BNJS01 (sample SAMD00202454, study PRJDB9452) | human saliva metagenome | isolation source: human saliva | place: Japan | reverse complement strand
AAAAAAAGAGACGACTTCAGTCGTCTCAAAAAAGAATCTAACTTTTTAGGGTCACTACAGCAAAGCTGATGGCGTCCATTGCTACTTCAGAAAAGTCAATTTCTATTCTATTTCACTTGTTGGATGTGCCAAATTCTATCTGCATATTCTTTTTACAGCACGATCTGCTGAGAAAAATACCCGCTTTTGCAGTATTCACTAAACTCATCTTTTGCCATTGTTTTTCATCATTATATGCCTCTTCAATTTGTTGTTGCGCATAAATATAAGATTCAAAAATCTGCTAAACACATAAATGGATCATCATTTAATAAATAATCTACTAAGAAATTAAAGTTCATACCTCCAACAGTCATCGTACGAATGAAATCAAGTGTTTGTTTCACTCGTTCAGAACGATTATACCATTCCCAAAGGTTTATACCCTTCTGCAACTAATTGATTAACTTCTTCTGTTTTTTTAATCCGAAAAATAACAATATTTTCTTCACCAACTGCTTCTAAAAATTTCAACATTGGCACAGTCTAATGTTCCTAGTGTAATAGCTCCATTTAACATCAATTTCATATTACCAGTACCACTTGCCTCTTTACCAGCTTGAGAAATTTGTTCACTAACATCTGCTGCTGGTAAAATAATTTCTGCTAAACTTACTTTGTAATCTGGAATAAAGACTACTTTAATGTATTCTCTTACTAATTCATCACTTTCAATTAATTGAGAGATAGAATGGATAAATTTAATAATATTTTTTTGCCATATCATAACCTGATGAAGCTTTTGCAGCAAAAAAATAAATGTTCTTGGTGTTGGTCTTAATCCTTGATATTTAATCGCTTGATATAAATAAACAATATGCAAAAGCATTTAATAATTGACGTTTATATTCATGAAGTCGTTTCACTTGTACATCAAAAAAATGGAATTTGGATTTACCGTAATTCCTAATGTATCTTGAATATAAGCTGCTAATTGTTGTTTCTTCTGATGTTTAATATCCTTTAATGCATGTAAAAACTTTTTCATCATCTTTATACTCTAATAACTTAGAAATTTTAGATAAATCTTTTTACAAAATCAATACCGATTAATGATTCTAAATAATTCGTTAACTCAGGATTGGCTTGTCCTAACCATCTTCTATGTGCAATACCATTTGTCACATTACCAAATTTATCCGGATATAAAGCATAAAATGAACGGAATGTAGAATCGACTAAAATATCACTATGCAATTTTGATACACCATTGACATAATGGCTACCAACAATTGATAAGTTCGCCATTTTAATCATACCATCATAAATAATAGCTGTTTCTGGTAATGTCATTTCATAACCCATATCAATCACCCATTGACAGAAGCGACGATTAATTTCTTCTATAATAGAATAAATTCTTGGAAGAATTGGTTGGAATAAATCCACAGCCCATTTTTCTAACGCTTCAGACATAATCGTATGGTTCGTATAAGCAAATGTTTTTCGTAGTAATTTCCCATGATTTTTCCCAAGAATAATGGTATTCATCAATTAATAATCTCATAAATTCTGCTACTGCCATCGCTGGGTGAGTATCATTAATATGAAGTGCTGCGTATTCATGGAAGTTTTCTAAAGTTCCAAATTCACGGTAATGATTTTTCACTAGTTGTTGTAGTGAGGCACTAATGAAGAAATATTGTTGTTTAATTCGTAATTCTTTTTCCTTCTCTTGTGCTATCTGCTGGATATAATAATTTAGAAATAGAAGATGCAATTGCTTCTGCTTCTGAAGAACGAGAATATTCTCCACGTTCAAATAATTTCATATTAAATCCTGTTTTTCGCCTTTTGCTTCCCATAAACGTAAAGTATTAACAGTATCTGTATCATATCCTGAAATTAATAAATCATACGGTTCAGCTTGAATAGCCGTATAATTTTCATGAGTCACACGGAATCCTTCTGCTGTCATTTCTTCTTTTAATATTTCCATAGAAACGAACTTCACTTCTTCATCACTACGATAAACTAAACCGTATTTTTCCTAAATCTAACCAGTGATCCGGAAATTCTTGTTGCCAACCATTATTAATCACTTGCTTGAAAAATTCCATATTCATATAAAATTGAAAATCCTGTTACTGGATAATCTTGACTTGTTAGTGCATCTAAATAACAAGAAGCTAGACGTCCTAAACCGCCATTTCCAAGCCCTGGATCAGGTTCAATTTGATAAATTTCATCCAAAAGAAATATGATGTTTACTTAAATATGTTTGAATTTCTTGTTCAATTCCTAAATTAAATAAATTATTTCTTAACGTTCTTCCCACTAAAAATTCCATAGACATATAGTACGCACGTTTTCACTCTACGTTTTTTTAATTCTTGTTCATATCCAAATTTCTTTTTGAGATAAAATCTCACGAACACTTCTCATCATCGCTTCATAAACTTGACGTTTACTAGCATGATCAATTGTTACACTAAAATTGAATTTGTAATGTTTGCTCGATACGTTGTTGAAAATTTAATGAATTCACAAAAAAATCACCTTAACCCTTTTTATAAAAATTGATTGATATAATGAAACATATTGCTTCGCAGATTGATTCCAACTAACATCTTTACTCATTGCTTGAGAAACAATGGATGTCCAATTTTTCCTTTTTGAAAATCATAGACTTCTTTTGTTCGTCTTACTGCATCTAATAAATCTCCAGAATTAAAACTTTCAAATGTAAATCCTGTTCCATGAACCCCATCAAATGGTTGAACAGTATCATATAATCCTCCTACACGATGAACAATTGGAACTGTTCCATAACGCATAGAAATTAATTGTGATAAGCCCACATGGTTCAGTTTTAGAAGGCATTAAAAAATGCATCACATGAAGCGTATACTTTTTGAAGACATTTCACTTGAGAACATAATTAAACTTCTAACAACATCATGTCTACGATATTCTAATGAGCGTAAGGCTGATTCATAATGAGCATCACCCGTTCCTAAAATCACTAATTGGATTCCTAAGTCTAACAATTGATCTGCTACGTCTAAAAACTAAATCAATTCCTTTTTGATGCGTTAATCTTGTAACCATTCCTACCATCATCTTATGAGGATTTTTCTTCTAAAAGCCATTTGTCTTTGAAATGCTAATTTATTTTTCCACTTTTTGTGATTGAGGATAAAGAATAATTTTTTTCTAAATGAGTATCTGTTTCTGGATTAAATGTATCTGTATCTAGTCCATTCACAATTCCTACTAATTTTCCTTGCTCCACTTGCAAAAATTTTATCTAGCCGTATGAAAAAAATATGGATTTAAAATTTCTTTTTGCATAAGTTTGACTGACTGTATTCACACGATTTTGCTAATTGAATCGCTCCTTTTAATAAGTTTAAATCACCATTATAAATCAATGCATCAAAATACTTATTATCTAATCCAAATAAATCTCCCATACTATACGGATTAAACTTTTCCTTGGAATTCAATATTATGAATAGACAATACAGTTTGCATTTCTTGATAAAATTCCATTCTTCTTGATTTAAAATCATCCAAATAAATAATCGATAATGCTGTATGCCAATCGTTCGCATTTATAATCTGAGGTTGATAATCAATATGCGGTAAAAATTTCTAAAGGCAGCTTTTTGAAAAAGAATGCAAAACGCTCCCCATCATCATCTTGTCCATATACAGATGAACGATTAAAAATATTGTTCATTATCAATAAAAGTAATAAATAATTCCATCGATATTACATTCAAAAAAATACCACAATAGGCTTGTCTCCAACCTAATTGTACAAATATATGTTTTTTTATATACTAAAGGAAATTTCTCTCGGTTAATACTAGAATATAAAGGTAAAACTACTCTAGCTTCTACTCCTTCTGCTTGTAATGCTTTTAGGAAGTGAACCAATTACATCTCCTAAACCGCCAATTTTTACAAAAGGGGATGCTTCTGCAGCGATAAATAGAACTTTCATCATCATTCTCCTTTTTAGGTTAATAGGAACTTGCTTCTAATCAGTTTGAAATAAAATTCACTGATTATTTCCTATTATACTCTTATTTATCACAAATTAAACTATAATATTGTTTTTGTTTTTTTACTTTTTAATGAACTTTACAGGAACAATAAAAACGACAGTCCTCACGACTGCCGTTTTTTTGATTTTTCTATTCTTTCATTGTTTTTTTGAATTAATTTTCTAAAAAGTTTGAGAATAAATCTTTGCTCGATTTGGAATACATTGCATCACTCGATTCGCATAAGGAGAATTGATAGAACGTGTATCTAAAATCCATATTTCTGCTTTTTTTCTTGATGCGGACGATTCATTCTTCCTAATCCTTGATAAAATTGTTGTAACATTTTTTTCCAAAGCATAATCTTGGAAATAATGACGATTTTGTAATTTCATTTCCTCAGCAATGACTCTTTGCTGTAATTGTGTTGGATTTGGGAAAAGGTAATTTTGGAATAATTAATTGATCAATGGATACCTCTCCACTATCAAAAGCCTTCCCAAAAACTATACACACCTAATAATAAGACTGATTCTTGTTGTTGAAATTTCCGTTGAACCTTTTCTACTCGACTGATTGGTTCGTTGGACTAATAGTGGAATATCTGGCTGTTCTAATAACAGTTGCTCCAGTTCCTCTAGCATTTCAATAGAATGAACCAGTACTAGACATCTTCCTTGTTTTCGTTTTGATAAATATCTACTAATTGGCTCGCTAATAACTCTACTCTTTCAGGTGTCACAATGATAGAAGGAGTCGGTAAATCCGTCGGTATTAATACATGGTGTTCAAAAATTTTTGATATGTTTTTGGTAAGAATAACCCATCTTCTTGTTTTACAATTGAATGAAATAGTGGTGTGAAGATCGGAATAGTTGCAGAAATTCCATATAAACTGATGGATAAATGGTTGAATTTCTCTCCACATTTTTAAAAGCAGATTTCATACTTTCTAGCTGTAAACTATATTGTCCTTTTTTTCAACACATAAGAAACGGCTACATATCCCTCTTCTTGTTTTAATAAAGAGAACCATTTCTTGCACCATCTTTTTGTAAACAAGCATGAGTTTTTTTGAACAAGTTCAGCATTGCCTTTAAAAATCAAATGTTAGTTTTAATAAATCAACACATGCTGATTTTACCGCTGCTAATGTTTGATGATGAATACTCTTCTCCCATTCTTCTGTAGATAGCAATATCACTGAAGTAGGATAACTTTCTTTTTCGAATCATTTGCATCCATTCTTCATATAAGTCACAAATCTCAGTAATCGACGATTAATTTGTCTAGATTGATGTTTCTTGCGTACTCGACATTTCTAAATAACTTTCTAAATGATATTCATTCCACTCCATTTGTATTTGCCAAAGTGGATCAAATTCCAATAATTTTTGTTCTTGGCTTTCTAAAACATGTTCCAATTGTTGTACTTCATCCATAATCACAATTGGTTTATCAAAACTGGTCTCTTTGAGGAGCTTGTTTTAAATATTGGACTAAAAAAATGCTTGGTTCGTAATGACCATTTTAGCACTTTTCTCGCATGTCGTATCGCTCTACGATAGAAATCCATTTTAGAGAAACTGTCTTTCTTTTCTAGTAATTTTCTCCCATATTTCACGATGATAAAATAAAGAATTACATTCGGATAAATCTCCGGAAGTTGTATGTACTAACCATTTTAATAAAGCAATCACTGTCAAAGCACTTTTCTGATTTTGATATTGTTCATATTTTTCTAAACACTTCAGCTAGTCCTGACAATGAAAGATAATGCTCTTGTCCTTTGACAGTTGCAATTGGAAGTGAGATTCCTAAACTTTCTTCTAATGGTTTGATTTCCTGCTCTAATATTTGTTGTTGTAGTAAAATCGTTGAAGTTGCAATCCATATTGGATGATTTTGTGACTGTACTTGTAAAGACACTAGTAAATAGGCTAATGTTTTTCCCAAGTCCCTGGTTCAGCTTCTACCCAATTAATAGAATGACCCAAAATTCAATCTTTCTAACATAAATTCCATTAATTGAACTTGTAAAGGGTTGATATTCAATCACCTTTTTTTCTCTACTAATTGATGATAAAGTTCCAAAGCATTCCATTTTTGTGTCTGATTCATCATCTTCATCTTTTTTTCAACAATAGGATTCAATGCAAATCCTCTATAAAAAAATAAATTCTTTTTTTGAGATAATGAAAGCATTTTTGACAACAGTCATGAATCACTTTGCCCTGTTTCAGCCATTAAACTATCTGCAAATAATGACATTTGTTGTAAAGTAGAGGCAGGCAATTGTTCTAATTCCTCTAAACAGTTTAAAAAAATAATTGAGCAGTTGCATACGCATCGCTTCCTGCTGAATGAATTTGTTGATGTGGAATGTCTAATAATTGCGTTAAATCTTGCAGACGATAACTCTCAATCGTCGGATAACAAATTTGCGCTAATTGAACAGTATCTACACAGGGAGCACTCCATTCAATTCCCTGCTAATTCTCTAAAAACTTTCTACTAAGTAGGAATAATCAAAACTAATATTATGAGCTACAAATGTTTTTCCTTCTAATAATTGAAAAAAATAGTTGAGGCAATTTCATCAAAAATAAGGGTGCTTGCTTCACTTCTTTCTTATTAACTCCTGTTAATTGTTGAATATCATGAGGAATCGTTGTTTCTGGATTTATATACAAATCTACTTGAGTAACAATTTCTCCCTGTTCAATAATCGTACAGCCAAATTGAAAAAAATTCTTCCACCTTCTTCAAATTTAGGACCCGTTGTTTCTAAATCCACTACTGCATAACTCGTTTTCATTCTCTCACCTACTTTTCTCATAAAAATTAGTTTACTAACTCTTTTAGGGAAACGCAACTATTCTCATAAAAAAAGTACACTTCCTTATAGTTGGAAATGTACCTCTTCTTTTACTCCATATTTTTTTGGGAAACTCTATTGTAACCGTTACTTGCTTTTTTTCATCTTTTTCTAGCTGATAACTAAATCCCATAATGCTCTAATAAATTTTTGAACGACTAATAAACCAATTCCTGTTTTCTTTTTGATTTTTCTTCTAATAGGTCATTCATTTCTTCTATGGCATCATTCACTTCATTTTGAATCATGAAAACAATTTTCATCCGAAACAATTCGAATAACAGAACCTTTTTTTTAGCATATTGATACGCATTTACTAAAAAAATATTAGATAGTACCATTTTTAAAAAGCTTCCTGTCCCGATTAATAATTGCTTTGAAACAATATGACTATGAATCGTTAAACTTTCTCTTCATCGCAATCCAATGATGATCCTGAGTAACTTTTTGAATTTCTTCTTCGAGGAAATCCCACTTTTGCTTTTTCTCCGAGAGCTTCTTTTAGATTCTCTTCAATAATTCCACTACTTTTAACGGTCAGTCCATCGACAATTTGAATACATTCATCAATATAATAATCACGATTTTTATATTTTCCCAACATGATATTTCATATTTTTCTAAAAATAATTTTTCAAACTTGCTAAAGGTGTTTTTAAATCATGAGAACGTCCACGGAAAAAAATTCGTATTTTGATTTTTTTCTAATTGAAGAATCGTTTCATTCTTTTTCTTCTACATCATCAATCACTTGTAATAAATTAATATACAATTGATTAATTTGCGATTTTTAATTCTCCAATCTCATCGGTCGACTGAACTTCTAACAAAGCATGACGATCCAATTCCTTTCATTTCTTCTCATTGTCTTTTTCATCTGTTGAACTTGTTTTCGTTATAATTCTCGCATAAATCCAAGCTATCATCAGTGACATCACGAAGGATACTAACAAAGTATATGGTAAAAATTTCCAACTTAAAGAAATAGCTTCTTTTTGTAAATCAGTCGTTGTAATAAATTGTAAGTTTAAATTTTCTCCAGTTTTTGTTTGAATTTGTCGTTCTTCAATGACTAAAGAATTAGTATAACTTGAGAAAATCAGCTGGTATCCCTTGACTAATTTCAAATTCATTAGAACCTGTTTCAGCTCCTGCCATCAAAGTAATGTCATTTGCCTTTTCGAATACAAAGTTTCACAAAATCCATAATTTGATTTTCTTCTTTTTAAAGTTTAAATTAGACGAAATTTGGTCTGCTTTTTATACTTAGCTCCTGTTGTTTTTGTTTCAAGATAAGTCTTAGGAAAAAAATAAAAATAAATCGAAACATGAATACCGATGACTAACATACTTAAAAATGAAAAAAAGTTGTCGCTAAAAATTTTTTTGGAAATATTTTTTTAATGATTTCATAGTCTCTCCAATTTATATCCCACATTACGAATTGTAATAATACAATCCAATGCTAATTTTTTTACGTAATTCCTTCATATAGACATCAATCACTCGATCAAAAGGAATTTCGTCTGTTTCTTTCCAAACTTGATCAATAATTTGTTGCCTACTTAATGCTTGTCCTTCATGATCGACTAAACATTTTAAAATTTCAATTTCTTTAGCATTCATATCTACTTTTTCACCAGAAAGAGTTGCTGTATAACTAGAGAAATTCACACTCGTATTTTGATAAGTAAACACTTCTGTGTCCGGATAATAACGTTTCATTAAAGCATCAATTCTCGCTTTTAAAAACAGGTAAAGGAAAATGGCTTTTCAATATAGCCATCTGCTAATTGACTAAAAGCTTTTAATTGGTATTCTTCATCGCTAAAAGCGGTTAGCATTAATGCAGGGATTGAACTTTTTCTGCGTATATACTCTAGCACTTCTAATCCATTCTTTTTCGGCAATTGAATATCTAATAGTACTAAATGTACTTCACTTGAATCAAATAAATCGATTGCTTCTTGTCCATCACTTGCAGCAATCATCTCATAATGACATTCACTTAAATAATCACAGACTCCTTCACGAATCGGTGCTTCATCTTCGACCATTAAAATTCTCACAGCTTCATCCCCTCTCATTCTTATTATAAATGATTTTTCTTATTTCTGTCCTTGTCATTTTCATAAAAAAAGAGCAGACTTGGAATCCTTTTTAATTCTTTTGTCTGCTCCTTTTTATTGATCTATTTCATTTTTTTAATGACAGTTTATTTATCCTAGAGTTCATCTTTTCTCCCTTTATATCTTTGAACTTCTATTCAACATCCATTAATAATTCTTTAGGATTTTTTTACTAAATGTTTTCACACTGGCAATCGTTAATGCAATCCCTAATACCACAATCATAAATCCAACTACATATAGTACATTTGTTGGTTGAATCACCATTTCTAACGAAGTTAATGTCTTATTAAAGCCATCTACTTCAGCTCCGCCACCTAAACCCGTTGAGGCTGCTTGTTTGCCCATTTGTTTTGCAATACTTGAAGTAACACTTGCAAGTAATTGATTTCCAACTGTTTTTCCTGTCAAAATAGCAACTCCTGTTGCACCGATAAAGGCTGGTAAACTAATGAACAATAACTCCCATACAAATTGTCCAAATATTTCCATTTTCGATAAGCCAATCGATAATAGAACACCAATTTCTCTTTGACGAGCATTCATCCATAAGAATAGTAATAATGCTACTGTAATTCCTGCAAATGCAATCGATCCAATAAATAATTTATTTGCGATTGAATACATCCCAGAAATTGATTGTTGTAGGGCTGGGAAGTTAGAAGAACTTTTTACTAAATTATAAGATTTCCAATTAATCGCTAATTTCCCTAAATCTTTAATGACTGTATCAAGATTTTTATTTCCTTTTACAAAGAATGTCGCATCTTGATACACTGCTGTATCTTCTGTATTTCCATATACTTTAGCAGCTGTATGAATATCAGTTACTAAAAGTATTTTCATATAATTCTTGTGCTGCTGTAACTCTCGTTTTATTATGACCATCAAACAGACCTTTAATTTCAACTTCTACCGTTTCATTAGCACCTTTTTTTCATTATCAGCATCATAAATATTTGATTTTAATGTAATTTTATCGCCTACTTTTTAAGTGATTTTTTTCAGCTAAATCTTTATGCATTAAAAATTTTATGTTTATCTGATTCTACTAATGGACTTCCTTCCACCAATTGATAGGCGCCAGAAACAAATTTATTTTCTTTCGCAGAATCATTTACCCCTGTTAACATAACAGCACGTTTAAATTTCTTAATACGATCAGGTGTTAACACTCCTTGAGTTTCTTTTGTTTCAATAATATCGTAATCTGCTAAATCAGCTACACTATTAATACGTTTAACAGTTCCTTCGATATCTGGAGATTCAGAGATTTTTTTAATATCTTCTCCTTTAATGTTTCCTCCACCACGAGGTGTTCCTTGATTCACACGACGATTAATTTCCATTGAAAAAAACTATTTGTAATATTTTTTTAAATACTTCTTTTGAAGCTTGATTCGTTGCATCTTTCATGGATAATCCAATCATACTTAATGTCGCCATAGATAGTACAACGGCAAATAATACGAATGATTTGAAGATTTTTTTCTTGAAATATAAGCAAATGCATTTTTTTCATCCTATTCTATCTCCCTTTACTTATTTCACTTCGTGAAGTTTTTGTTTCACGCAATTCTAATATCGTATCTGCAGCATTTGCTACTTCTTTACTATGTGTGACAACAATGACACATTTTTTTCTTTCTTTTGCCAGTGATTTTAGTACATCTATAATTTCACCCGCTGTATGTTCATCTAAATTTCCTGTTGGTTCATCCGCTAAAATAATTGGAGCCTCTGAAACCAACGCACGAGCAATCGCAACCCTTTGTTGTTGTCCACCTGATAATTTTTAAAAACATTACGATTTACATGACTTTCTTCTAATCCTAATTGTAATAAAATTTCCTTTTTGTAGCTGTAGGATTGACTAAACGAATATTTTCTAAATGGCGTTAAATAATCAATTAAATTATAATTTTTGGAAGACTAAGGAAATATGATGTTTACGATGATAACTATCTCCTTTTTCTTGAATATCTTCTCCTTCAAATAAAAATCTTTCCACTTGTTGGATTATCTAATGCTGCTAATAAAGATAATAATGTTGATTTCCCAGAACCCTGATTTTCCAATAATTGCGTAAAATTTACCTGATTTCAAATTCTTGATCAATTTGTGATAACACAGTTTTGACGTGCTTCCTTATATTGATAACTGACTTTATTCATTGATAATACACTCATGTTCATTCTCCTAACTCATTTTTTTGATAATATTTCTTTTTGGTTTTTCATTAAAAAAGATTCCTAATGTTACAGCAAGTGAGAATACAATCACTATTGCTAATAATGCATAACTTTGACTAAACACGGTCATTACTGCCTGTTGTGCTCCTTTTTGAAATAAAGTTTCCTAAAGGAGATTGTTCCTGATTCCATCGATATAAATCCATTCATTAATTGATGAACCATCATAGGTCCTAATGCAAGCGAAACAAAGAAATAGCTGGAATCGTCAATAAAGAAATAATTCAACAAAGAATTTTCCAATAATCCAAGCTTTATGAATTCCAATCGATAATAAAATACCTATTTCATAAATTCTTTTCTCGGACACTTAACATTAGCATTAGAGATAAAACAACTGCTCCAGCAATTAATATCCCTACTGTCATCCACTGAACCATACTTTGAAGACCTGTAATACTTTCTAATATATCATCGAAATCTTGCTTTTTGATCCTCGATTACAAACTCTTCCCAATTGAATGGTAAAAGCTTCTATTGCTTGTTTCATTTTTAGTAATTCTTCACTTGATGAAGCATAGATATTTAATCCTGTCACAACTTCCCTAATTCACTAGCGAAAGAGTTGATGAATGGATTGATAATCCGTAAACACTGTATTTTCACTAAAATCAGAAGTTAATCCTGTATAAGTTTCTTGCTTTTTCCCAGAAAAAAATTCCAACAATTTCATAGTCTACTTTTTCTTCTCACCAGTTTCTTGTTGGATGACATCAAGGGTTATCGTATCTCCAAGATTTAATTGATTTTTAGAAGCTAATTCTTCATGAATCATGATTTTATGAACATCCGTTGCTTCTATCATTTTTTTCCCTTTATTAATGAGAAAAACTCCACTTGAGAATAGTTTTTCTCGATTCACTTGGCTACTAGAATTGAGAGAAACAACATTTTTCATTTCTTCATCAATATTATCTCGTTGAATTTTTTTCTTCCCCAGTTACCACTGAGTGATTTTTCTAATTTTAGCAATGGTTTGATAATGTTTTTTTCTAAAGACTCATTATCTGCAACTTTCTTTTATCTCTTCCACTTGTTTAAATGAAAAAAACTTGTTCCATCTTTTTCTAAATTCAAACGAAGAAGTTGTCGTTTGTTTTAATTGTTGTTGCACTGTGGAAGTCGTAGATAATAACCTCATACAAGCTAAATATACAAGCTAAAAATGACACTAAATATAGTGATTAATATCAGACTTTTCTTTCTCTTTCTAAAAAAATATAAAAGTGCTGCATTTTTTTATCAAAGGAATAACTCCTCTCACATTTCTTATCTGTAACTTATTATAAAGAGCGTTTATGAAATGTATATGAAATGAAAAACAAAAAAACTCGCCAGAATAACTGACGAGTTTTTTTATTTAATTTAGTCTTCTTGTCTTTTTCCCAATATAAAGTGACATTAAAATTCCACTAGCTAAAAATAATATAGATATAATCTGATTGTGTTCCAGTGTTTGGTAAGTAAGTATTTGGAGTTATAGTACCTGTTTGAATTTCTGGTTCTGGAGTTTTTTTCTGTTGGAACTTCTTTCTCACGAGAAACTTCTGTTGGAGGAGGTGTTATACCATTTGTTGGTGGTACTTTACCTTCTCTAGGTACTTCATTAACTGGAGGAACATTACCATTATCACTTGGTGTTGGAATATTTAACTCTGGCACTTCATATACAGGAGGTGTTGGCATTCCTGGAAGATCTAGTTCTGGTAATTCAAAAACTGGTGGTTCTGGCATTTGCAAACATTGTTTTTTCCTGTTTATGATTTACTGGAGGAACTGGTTTGTTATTGGATGGTGTTACTGGTTTTTCTTGGCATCCACATTTTCCGTCTTTACCATCACGTCCATCTTTTTCCATCTTTTGATAACTGTTTTTCGTTACAGTTCCATCAGAATTAGCGATAATAATCGTATGAGTTCCATCTCCATTATCTTCAACAGTAACTTTTTGGTGATTTGCCATCTTTTACCGTCTTTGATTACCATTTCTGTTTTTGCTACCGTCAGGATTCGTAATTGTCACTACGTGAGTTCCATCATTATTATTTTTTTAACGGATACAGTTGGTGACACTCCATCTTTTTCCATCTTTAATGATAGATTTATATTCACGTCCATCTGAATCCACGATTGTTAATGTATGAGTTCCATCTCCGTTATTAACGATGTTTGCTTTTGGTGATTTGCCATCAAAGATTGTTGTACTTGTTTCTTTACCGTCTGTTCCTGTTACTTTAATAGTATGTGAACCATTGTGGTTATCAATTACTTCTAGTTTTGGTGATTTGCCATCACGTACTGTTGTAGTTGTAGTCGTACCATCAGAGTTGACAATAGTAACTGTGTGAGTTCCATCCCCATTGTCTACTACTTTAGCACTTGGTGATTTACCGTCACGAATGGTTGTTTCAGAGATAGTTCCATTTCCGTTTTCTACACGGATTGTATAAGTACCATCATGATTATCTATCACAGTTGCTACTGGTGATTTACCATCTTTAATAATTGTTTCAGTAGTTGTTCCATCTCCATTTAGAACTGAAATCTTGTGGGTTCCATTTTGTTCATCAGTTATAGTAACCTTTGGTGATTTACCATCACGTACTGTTGTTTCAGTTGTAACACCTTCTGGGTTTGTAATAACAATTGTATGACTTCCGTCTCCATTATCACGAATAGATGCTGTTGGAGTACGTCCATCTACTCCATCACGTCCATTTCTCACAACAAATTCATTCTTAGTTCCATCTGGGTTTGTGATAGTTACTGTATGGCTTCCATCTTGGTTTTCAGTAGTTGTTGCTGTTGCAGCTTTACCGTCTTTACCATCTTTGATAATAGCATTTGTAACATTACCTTCTCCATCTGTCACTTTAATAGTGTGAGTTCCATCATTATTATCTGTTACTTCAACTTTTGGAGTTTTACCGTCTTTACCGTTTTTAACAACTGTTTCTTTAGAAGTTCCATCTGGATTTGTCACAGTAATTGTATGGCTTCCGTCTGGGTTTTCTGTTGTTGTGATAGTAGCTGTTTTACCATCCTTACCATCTTTAACTTTAGTAGTTGATTCAGATCCATCTCCATTTCGAACGGTAATAGAGTGTGTTCCATCTCCGTTATCTGTTATAGTAACAACTGGTGATTTGCCATCTGCACCATTTTCACCTTTATCACCTTTTAGTCCATCAAGAACTGTTGCAAGTGGTTTTGTAGAATCCAATGGTTGACCTGGATGTTCTGGATCTTCCGCAAAAATTTTAGTTTCATTACCTTCTTTTTTAGCAATTAGAGATTTTCCATCTTTACCATTTTTTACATTTACGGTAACCGGATCTTTTCCTGGTGTTGTAATTGTAATATCTGTACTATGTCCATCTGTTCCTGGCTTAGCTGTAACTTCTGGTGTATCTCCTTTTGCTCCTTGTGGTCCTCTTATATTGCCAGTCTTGTTCCATGCTCCGTTTTGTTTTTTATAGACATCTCCTGTTGAACTATCAATATAAGTATCTCCATTTTTTTCCATCTTTTTGGAGTTGGCGCAATATTTCCACTTAAAAGTTCAGTACCATTACGTCCGTCTCTACCACTAGCACCATTTTCTCCATTAACTCCGTTCAATACATCACGTTCACTGATTAACTCATCTACTCCAGGATCGTAATGATTATTTCCATTATTATCAAAATAAACTGTAACATGAGTACCATCTGCGTTATCAGAAGATGTTGCTCTAGAATTAGGATGTGATACTTCATCCGGGTTATTTCCTACACTTCTTCTTGCTCTTCTAAAGGAATCTTCTCCATTAATATATGGTTGTAAATCAATTTTAGGAGTTCGTCCATTGTTACCATTATGTCCATCTAGACCATCTCTAACTGTAAATGTTACTGGTTCTTTTCCTGGTGTTGTAATAGTTACAACTGTACTATGTCCATCTGTTCCACGTTGAGTTGTAACCGTAGGTGTTTGTCCATTTTGACCATTCATTCCAGTTTCACCTTTAGCTCCATCATGAACAAATACCGTCGTTGGTTGCGAACCATCATGATTATCGACAGTAATCTCTACTCCCTTATGATCAACTTCTTCCTTACGAGCAGCAGTTACAGTTGGTGTTTTTCCGTCTACCCCATCTCTAATGACTGCAAGAGGTCTGTCAGGATTTAATGGTTGACCTGGATGAGTTGGATCTTCTTGATAAACTTTTGTTTCTTTACCTTCTTTTACAGTTATTAATGATTTCCCATCACGTCCAGCAGCTCCATCTTGTCCGTCTTTGACAATTGATGTTTGAACAAGTGTATCTGTGCCTTCTGTGTAGTTTCCGTCTCCATCTTTGTCGATGTAGAATGTTAATGTTGTTTGTTTTTTTGCTTCATCACGAACAGCTTTAACTTTTGATGTTTGTCCGTCTACTCCGTTTCTTCCATCTGTACCATTATATACGTCTTTTGTATTGAGTACCGTATCGCCTTCATCAAATTCATCATTATTATTTTTTTATCATCATAAACCGTGATTCGAATTCCAGAACGACTTGATACACCTGCTGATTCAGCAGATTTCACTATATCATCTACTTTAATTTTTCGGAGCTCTACCGTCTTTACCATTTTCACCCTTGTCACCTTTTTTTGACCTTTTTTTCTCCTTGAGGTCCTCTAAGATTACCGATTTTATTCCAAGTTCCATTATTTTTCTTATACACATCACCAGTAACAGCATCGATATAAGTATCCCCATTTTTACCATCTTCTGGTGTTGGCGCTATAATTCCACTTAATAATTCAGCTCCATTACGACCGTCTTTACCAGCCGCTCCATTTGCACCATTTTTCAGCTGGTGGAATTACTTTTTCGCTTATTAATTCATCAATTCCTTCATCATACTTACCATTATTATTATTATCAAAATATGCTGTAACTTTTTGTCCCTAAGTATTTTTCCTGGTTGACTGTTTCCTGGTTGTTCTGATGTTTCTGGTTGTCCTGAAGTTGACGGTTGACTTGAGCTTGCCGGTTGACTTGATGTTTCTGCTGTAGTTCTTTCATCTAGATTATCTCCAACACTTCTCGTTTTTCTTGCACTTCTATTCAAATTAGAGTTTTTCTTCTTTTAAATTATCTTTTTTTAACTTCTTCTGATTCTTTACTTGTTGATGATTGAATACTAGCTTCATTTACCTCATTTATTCCTTTTTGGAATATCATTGGATAAATTTTTATTCGTAACACTTGCCTCTGTATTTGTTTGATTCCTACTAGTCAGTGAATTTACATTTGATACCATTTCTTGTTTTTGGAAGTTGTGGTGCTACAATCTCTGAAGCCTGTACACTAATCCCCGATAAAAAGAAAAAAATCCCGATAACACAGCAACACTTGCTACACCCATACTATATTTTCGAGATACTATATCGAGTAAATCCTTCCCTAGTATTCTCCTCTATTCTCCATTTTGCCTTTTTTTGCTTTTTACCATTTCTTTCTCCCCCTATTAATATTTGTAGAAAAGAATTATGTGGAAATAACTAGGTTTTTATTCCTTGTAACTCATACTTCTTTTCTCTTTGAGCATAGTATAAAGTTATAACTTATTAAAAATCAATCCTATTAGCTATTAGTATTTTTTTCATCAAAAGGGAAGAATTTTTTTATACTATTATTTTTTTCATTCTGAGGGAAAGATTTTTTTATACTATTAATTTTTTTCATTTTAAAGGGAAAAAAATTTATGATTTTTTTCTTCATTCTTTTAAATTACTATCAAAAACTTTAAGAAATTATATTGTAAAATAAATATTCTTTACAAAGTGAGTTATATAATTTTAATCTTCGGCATTTTTCCCTTTATTATTTTTTTATTTTATAGTATTCTACAGCTAATAAGTCATAAATATTTGGGAGGCTTTATGAGAAATTTATTGTCATCAAAAGAAAAAAGACAACTAGAATTAATGGAATTTTTTTAGTAACATCTCATGAATGGATTCATTTAAAAAAATTTAGCTGAAAAAAATTTCTTTGTACAGAACGTATTTTTGAAACAAGATTTAGCAGAATTAAGAGATATCTTTCCTCAAGTAACGATTCACTCTTCAACTAATGGTATAAGAGCTCAATTTTTCTAAAGAAGCTAGTATAGAAGATATTTATCGTCATTTTTTTAATTAATTCACAGACTTTTTCATTACTCGAATACATCTTTTTCCACGAAGGGAAAAATATCTCTGAAGTTAGTAATGCATTTTTACACCACTCCAGCTAATCTATATAGAATTGTAAGTAAAAATTGTTAAAGAAAGTAATCCACACTATCAATTTTCAATTCAATTAACTCCTCTATCTATTACAGGAAATGAAATTGATATTCGTTATTTTTTTATGCACAATATTTTTTTCTGAACGATATCATTTTCTAGAATGGCCCTTTTCTGATTTTTGATGAGGAAGATTTAAATGACTTCGCAAAAATATTTTTTTATGCACCAACAAATTATCCAATGGGATTTGCTATATTTCATATGTATAAATGGATGGTTATGATTGGAATTTATCGTGTTAAAAAAATAAACATTTTGTTCCTATTCCTGATAATTTTTTTATAATGAAGTATTTCCCTTATACGAACAATTACCTGATTTACAAGAAAAGTTAACTTACTTTTCAAATAAATTTCAAATAGAAATCACTCCAGAAATTTTTAGCTCAAATTTTTTTATTTCATTTATTCAAGAAAGTATCTTTTTAAGTCCAGAAGAATTTTTATCATTCTTTAAATGATAGTGACTATGCACAAAAAAATCATATCGTTTATTAGACGAAATGTTATCCAAAATTGAAAAATAGAATACACATTCAATTTCATAATCGCAATGATTTAATTTGGTATATGCATAATACGGTACATTTAGAACGCCAAGAGACTTTTACAGATCCTCTGTTGTTTAATCAAAAAGCAAAAAAACGATTCAAAAATTTCGAATTTCATTTCTCTGAAGTTTTTTTCAAATTATGAAAGAAGAAATTGTTGAATATTTAAAAAAATCATGAATCGAACGCATACACCCGAACATATTAATCACTTAATGTATACTCTATTTACTCATGGAGAAGATACTGCCGTTCAATTGTTAATGAATCGTCCTCCTATTAAAGTGTTAGTGATTAGTAATTTTGACCATGCATCTCGATTACTTTAACAAAAATCCTTTTCGTACTATTGTAATAATCGTTTTATTTTTTTGAAAAATTGGACTCAAGTTGACCTTTCAACTGAAATTTTTAAATCAAACAGATTATGATATTATAGTTGCAAACTTCTATATTGAAGGGTTAACGAAAGAATTTATTTGTCATAATAATTTAACGATTATGGAATTAGTCAACTACTTAAATACATTATCTAATTCATTTTAAAACAAAAAAACTCGCCAGAATAACTGACGAGTTTTTTTATTATAATGAAAATACTGCTACACCAAGAATTGTTTTTATCGAAAATTATGTAATTCTTGTAATTTCTTTTCAAAAATCAACATAACGAGTCTTACCAAATTCTTCTACAAATAAGTAAGCATCAAATTGACAAATTCTTTCAAAATTAGAAGCTTCCACATATTCAATCATTACATCTTGAATTTTTATTCTCCCATTGTTTTGCAATTGCTTTACTTGAAGTTACAACAGCAAACTCTCCATAAGTTTCTTTTTTTATAACGAATTAATTGACGGAGTACTTCAGCATTTTTCAATTTCAAAGATTTGTTGCATATCATATTTTTTTAAAAATCACCAGCACGGTTCATTGTTGGATTAAATAAATACCAAACAAAAGTTGATAAAGATAACCAAAAAAATCCAGCGAATACAAAACACAACGACCATTCTTAAAAACTAATTGTTTTACATTGAAGTTTGAAATAGTTGTTTCACTTCCGCCCACTTCTTGAGAGTTAACTGTTTCTAATTTGTTGATTTTTTACGTCTTTAAAAATATCTTTATAACTATTCATTAAAGCATCCACTTTTTTTCTCAATTAACTGATTTAAAGTTGGACTTGTTGTTAATGCTTTTTACAGAAACCCCTGTATAGTCCCCCTAATGAAGTGACAATAATTTTCTTTTCCCAGAAATCAACATCTGAATTTCTTAATTGAGTAGCATTACTTGCAATTTCACCTGCAAATCTTGCAACTTCTTGATCGGTTGAATCATTAAATAAATATGCACCATTCATATTAGAACTAATTAGTTTTAGAATAAAAGAAACTAAATTGATCATTCTTAATATTAGCTTCTGTTTTAAATTCTTTTTCTGGTGCATTAATTTTTATAAATAATATAACTTGAGTAACTTGTATTATTTTTTTACAACTGATTTTTGACGTAATAGCTTTTATAACTCATCGGTACAGCCATTAAAATAAATAAAATGAATACTGCAATAGCATTCCACTTTTTCTTTTTCTTTAAATTAGCTAATAAATCAGCTAATGAATAATTTTCAAACATTTATGTAACCATCCTTTGCTAATGTTGTATGATAAATTGGTTTCTTCATTGAATAGGACATTAAGAAAATCACAATAACGACTGTCCAAAAATTGCATTGTGAAATAAACTAAAGAAACTTTCTGAGAAACTACTTCTCGCCATAAAGAATAAATTTCCAAGAACTAATAACGAGACCGTAAATCCAAGTAGATTTTTACGATAAGCTGAATTCAGTAAAGCTATTAAAAATAAATCCTAAAAATACAGCTTGCTATCATTAATCCAATAAAACCATAGTCCGTATAAATTTCCATCATGTAACTACTTCCAATACCATGTCCATCTAAATATTGTTGTTTTAATACAAGATACGAAATATTATGAGCATAACTATTACTTTCTAAGGCTAATTCAATACTATTCGTTGTTGCTTTTAAAAAGCTTTTAGTTCCTAATACATTCATACCAATACTACCACGATAGAAATAATCTATAATAGGTCCAAATGTAAAGTTTCTCATTTCTCGAATTGGTAGACTACTTCGATAGAGATAACCTCTGGCTAAAAACTCCAAAAACTAGTTCCTTGTTTATAAATAAAATCAACTAATAAAGCAAAAATGCTATCGAATTTTAATTTTTGCTCCATCACGAACATAGTTCATCGCCCCCCATGGCAAGCATTAAGACTGGAGTTCCTATTCCTAGAGCAATTTTTTTCTCTACGTCCGAGCCAAACTTCTTTTTTTATCAGAATAATGACGCATAAAGAAATATACAAAGGCAAATAATAAACTTAAAAATAAATGGATTTCTCGTTCCAATCACTAAATGAATCATATTTGCTGTAACGTATAAACCTAACATAAATATCGATACTTTTTTTAGATGGTTTTGTCGCTAAGATACACACATAATGCATAGAACATAAATGCTGATAATAAATAAGTGAAAGTAAGGTAATTTACTTGTAAAATTTGCATAATAACCATAATAAGTTGTCTGTAATCTAAACATTAAACCGTTCGACTAATCTTAATACATAAAATGGATATGTAAACAAGAATACTGTTAATGAAACTCTTCTAACTTGTAAAATCAAACGTGCATAGGAATTTTCATTAACTGGCCTTTTCCTTTTTACGGGTAAAATATCTAACTCCTACCATTCCACCTAGCCATAATCCTAATAAAGAAACTAGTATGACATTAAAAGGTAAATACATACGCATCTTGTTGGTATGTTTCAAAACTTCCAGTTCTTAAATAATCGATTAATGGTCTTGAAAAATAAAAAAACACAAAAATTGTCATATAAAAACAAGACATGAATTAATTGATACTTTTAAATGATGAAAACAAAATAATGTATGTGCAATAAAAACCATCACAACTGTATATAATAATGTTTCTAAATGATTATTATTTAAATAAATCAAATAAAAAAGCAATGGCTAAACCATAGCAGAAAGTTGTAAGTACTGCATGAAGTTTTTCTTAAAGAATCCGGCATCTATCTAACTCCTTTCTTCTTTTGATGATTGAAATAACTCCTCTATTTGTTGCAGTTGTTTTTTTCAATTGTAAATTGTTCGATAAATTCTGAATAATTCTCAGATATTTTTCTTTCTCCAGTAATATTTTTTTAGGGCATCAATGGCTTCTTGATTGGTTTCTATCACTTCTCCAAATTGACCTTCATTCGATAATTCTAAAGCTCCACCAACATTTGTGGAAACAAAAGGAATTCCTAATGTCACAGCTTCTACAACGGCTCCTGAAAATCCTTCTTGCTTTCGATAAAGAACATAAAAACTTTTGCTTGTTTTAAAAATAGAATAAGGATTTTTCTGATATCCCTAAGAAATGAACTTTATTCTGTAGTTGAAGACGTTCTACTTCTTCTTTCAAGAAAATTTCCTGTTCGCCACTACCAATATAGTATAAATGAACATTATTCACTTCATCTTGTAATTCATTAAAGACTTCTAACACACGATCTGTTCCTTTTTAAATCCTCCAAACGTCCAATCACACAAATACTATTTTTTTCTAATGTCACTGGAGCAATTTCTTCTGATTTTTTTCCAAAAAGTACCGTAAAAGTCGTAGCCATTATAAATCGTTTGAAGTTTTATTTTTGAAACATCGGATAAACAGTTTCAATCGATTCTCTTGTTTTTTTAGAAATGGCAATAATTTTATCTGCATGACTTAATTGTTCAAAATGATTGTTACGATAATGAGCTTGTTCTTCTTTCAAAAAAAGGCTTCGATACTTCCATGTATCCAAGCAATTTTTTTCACTTCTTTTCTCTTAGAAAAAGGAAAAGCTGGATTCATAATAGTAAAAGAAACTTCAATATCATAATCATCTTTGACTAGCCAATTTCTCACTAAAGTTGGGAAAATAAATTCTTAAACGCCATAAAATGGCATCAATGAATCGTCCATAACTTTTTCTTCTTATACGGTTTTAGAATGTGAACTCCTTCAGGAACAGCTTCATATCCTTTATCAAAATGTTCCATTTCTAAAAATATCAATTTGATATTTCTCTAAATCTAAAGTTGGAAACAATTGTAGATAGAATTTTTTTCAGCTCCCTCCTCCTAAGGAAAAACGACCATAAAAAAAGAAAAAGTACTTTTTTTCTTACTTTTCCATAATATTCACCTTTATAATGCGTATAGCTCTTTTTCTAAATCAATGAGTACCGCATCATGATGAGCTACTTGTTTTTCTACTGGTGGAGGTGTCATATAATCTCCAAAAAGCAGTTTTTAAATAAGCATCATACCCAACTGGAATTGGTAATTCCGTTTCTTCAAAAGGAAGCTACAATGCATCCTCAAAACTAGAAATAGGATACTTCTTCTTCATATAGTATGGACCAGAACACAGTTCAGTAATGCCATCACTTTCTTCTTTTGTATATTTCGTCATTTCAGCTTCAGCTTTTTTCCAAATTTTATAACGCAATTTTTTTCAGATGGAACAAGTGCTAATAAAGCTTGACTTCCCCACTTCATCATTCCACCATGTTTTTTTCTGGAATGGTTTTGCGCACAAAATAGTGAATAGACTAAAAGCAGCTATCACTTGTTTTTTTCGTGATAGCCCATTAGCTGGATAATAATCCAATGGAAGTACATCTAAAGCTAATCCATGTGGAATATCCAAATCTTGTTGATAAGGTTTGATACATGTTGTTTGTGTATCTCTTATTGTAATAAATAAATTATGGTCGATATAATTTTCATTACTTTTTGAAAGTTGATAACGACTATCTGCCTTTTTGTAGCCACAGTTGTGCTAATTTTTTTCATAATCTTTTCTTGGCATAAAGAAATCTAAGTCATCATCCCAAGGAATAAATCCTTTATGTCGTAGAGTCCCGATTGCTCCTCCACCACATAAGTAGCAAAAGTAAATCATTTTCCTTACAAAAATTGAACGAAATACTCTGCCATTTCTAAACACTTCGCTTGAAGTGGTTCCATGATTTCACCTCATTATTAAATATCCCATTTTGCAACTGTCTTAAATGGTGTAACAGTATCTTCTTCAAAGAAATGATATATGTCTTGGATATCTTGAATTTTATTTGATTCATGAATAATTAAATTCAATCTTGAATGTACTTGAGGGCGTTCCATCATTTGAACGGCTCCTTCAAAATCTTCACGTCCTGAACGTGAACTACCTACCCAAGTTAAACCCTTTTTCTAAAATGTCTCGTGTATTTAATGGAACTTCAAACTCGCTTACTCCCATCATAATAACTGTACCTTGAGGTCTAATATGTTTAATAATATCTCGATAAGCTTCCTGAGTTCCAGTTCCTCCCACACATTCAAAAGCATGATCAAACGTAAAATCATCTTCAATTTCACTGACATCATACACTTCATCTGCAAATGAGAATAAACGTAATTTATCATGATTTTTTTCCAACGACAATAATCGTCGAGTTAGGGAATTTTTCTTTTTGCAAGTGTCGCAACAACATATGCTAAACTTCCAGAACCCCATACCACAATACGATCTCTTTCTTTGAATGTGCTACTTGTTTCATTCTTGTTATTCCATGAATCCCAACAGAAACAAATTCTGTAATCGCAGCCACTTTTGATGGAATTGTTTCGTATTTTACCACACGATTTTTTTAGGGAATTGTGACAAATTCTCTCATAAATCCATCATGACCACTTGAACGGAAATAACCACCTGTTACATAGTTTTCATAAAAATTCTGTTCCCTCTTCAAAATCTTTTGGAGGTTGGTTTGGAATCATAACGACTTTATCTCCAGCTTTGTATGTTCCTGAAGCATCACTGACAACAATTCCACAACATTCATGAATTAATGCCATTGGTAATTTCTTTTTGCAAAAATTTTTCGGTGGTCGTGTCCCTTGGAAATAACGTTGGTCTGCATGGCATAGTGCAATATAATTTGGTCTAACAACTACTGTATCTTCTTGCTCCATCTCAACGTCTTCATATTTCACAGAAAAAAATAATGCGGACGAATCAATTGATAAACTCGATTAATCACTTAGATCTCTCCCAACATCGCTTCAGCAATTTTTTTAAAATCCGTTACTGTAGTAATTTTAATATTTGAATATTCCCCTTGAACAAGTCCAACAGGAGTATTATTTAATACAAACACTTTACATGCATCTGTTAAAATTTGTTTCACTTCTTCTTCCATCGATTCGTAAATATCTACAAATGCACGAATTTTTGAAAGTTTGTGGCGTTTGTCCTTGATACATATGTGTACGATTTGGAATAGAAGAAATAACTTTTCCATCGACAGATTCAACAATAGTATCATTTGCAAGAACGACTGTATCTGCTACATCATATTCTTTCATAGCAGCAATATTTTCTTGAATCATACGATAAGATACAAATGGACGAACTGCATCATGAGTAATTAAAATATCATCTGTCGTTTCATCAGATTGTTCTTGAATATCATGAATAATATTCATAATACTATCATTTCTATCTTTTCCACCTGATACAACACGAATTTTTTTCTTTTTTTGTGTTGGAACATATTTATGGATCAAATCTTCAAAGTAAGTCATCCAATTGGGATGAACCGCTACATAAATAATATCAATTTCTGGGACAAACAAGAATTTTTCAACAGTATGCATAATAATTGGTTTTTGACCTAATGTTAAAAAAACTGTTTAGGCATATCTTGAATTCCCATACGAGTTCCCGTTCCACCAGCAAGTATTCCAGCGTAAATCATTTGATTTCCTTCTTTCTATGGTGTAGTTAAATAAAATAGGTTTTTCTCTTTGTTGTAATAATGGATAAGTTTTAACAGGTTTTTGACCTAAATATTCACGGATTAAATTAGATTTTTCTAATAATTCTTCATCTGTAGCATAAGAATAATAAATTTGTTCTCCTATTGAATTCGTTAATAACAATGAACGTTCTTCAATAAATGCTTGCTCTAAATGGTCAAAATGAAGGTCCATATGTGTTTTTTTCAATGCCATAATTTTTCCAATTGGAATATCCGTTTTAACATTTTTACTTACAGCATTCATAATTTTTTTCAAAAATTCGTAATTGAATTAAAGGACATCATTTTTTTCACTAATTGTTCAATGACAATTCTTTGACGTTTTTGACGACCCGTAATCTCCTTCAGGATCATCATAACGCATTCTTGCAAAAGCGTAAAGCACTTTCGCCATCTAATAATTCCTTTTTCCCTTCTTCAAAAGAACGACCTTCATATGTAAAGGTTAAAGGACTAGTTACTTCAATTCCACCAACTGCATCGACAAATTCCATTAAACCAGACATATTAATTTCCATATAAAAAAATCAATGTTTTGTATCAAATAATTTTTCTACAGAATTAATCGCCATTTTAGCTTGTCCATAGGCATAAGCATGATTAATTTTGTCATAGTAATTCATTCCAACAATTTCTGTATAAGTGTCACGTGGAATACTCAATAACTGTGCTTTTTTTCTCACTTGGATTCGATGTTAATAATAACATAGTATCACTTCTACCATCTTCAGTTGGTCGACCATACGCACCATTATCAATCCCTAATAATAAAAATATTAATAGGGTTTTAGCATTTTCAATAATTTCTTGTGCTTCTTCTTCAGTTCTATTCCCCACATCTTGAGTAATCATATTAATTGTTTGGTGGAATAAATTTAATTTGTCAGCAAATACTATTGAAGTGCCTACTAACAATGCTGTTATTAAAATAAATATAAATAAAAGTTTTCCTTTTTTTCTTCTTTTTGTCTTCTTTTGGATCGAAGACCAAAATCATGATGTTCTACCATTTACTTTCCTCAAATTCTATTATTTATTATGGTTGATTATTTGACGTAGATTTTTCTACTGCAGCTGGTTTAGGTGCAATAGTTGTATTTGTAGGTGCTGGTGCAACTTCAACCGTTGAAGACTCTACTTTAGTCGGAGCTACTGTTGTTGGTTGTACTTTTTGAACACTTGTTGTTGTCTCAACTTTTTTTATCATCCACTTTTTGAATAGTTGTTGTATTTTTGAACACTTGTAGCCTGTTGTGTTGTTGGTGTTGTTGAGTCGTCGAGTTACAGGAGCCGGTTGAACTGGCTCTACATACTCATCAGCAGCCTCTTCTTGATAAAATGGCTGACTAACCGGTTGATGTTTTTCAACATCTGGTACTATTTGTGTCTCATTTGTTTCAATATGTTTTAATGATTCAACTTTTGATAAATCTAAAGACTCTCTTAAAATATTTGAGATACGCAATCTTTCTTCTTCAGGGACAACAAAAATAGTAAACTCCACCAATCATTGTTCCTGAGCCACTAATTTTATCACTTTCAAAAATTTTTTTCAATGCTTTTGGATAATTATTTTTTTATCGATAATAATTTATCAAGTGTAAAAATTCGTACGAACTGAATTTTCTAATGTTTTTAAAAATTTCTTCATAACGAGTTACTGAAGTAATATTTAATAGTTTTTTTCTAGTAATTTTTTTGAATCACATATTGTTGACGTTTTTGACGTCCCATATCTCCTTCTGGGTCATCATAACGCATTCTGGCATATCTTAAGGCAGCTTCACCATCAACGTGTCTGTCTACTCCTTCAGTAAAGGATTCTCCTTCATATGTGAAGGTTAATACTGGTGTAATATCTAAACCACCAACTGCATCAACTAAGCCCATTAAACCACCCATATCCACTGTTACATAGTAATCAATTGGGAGATTTAACATATTCTGAACACTATTGATAGACATTTTTTTCTTGTCCAAATGCATAAGCATGGTTAATTTTATCATTTATTCCATATCCAATAATTTCTGTATAAGAATCACGAGGAATACTTACAATGGTTGTCTTTCCTAATTTTTCATTTACAGTTACGACTAACATCGTATCACTACGACCTACTTCCGTACCACGTCCATATGCTCCATTATCAATTCCTAATAATAATACTGAAAAACTATCATTATCTTTTATTTCTTTTTCACGAAGATTAACCGTTTCAACTTCTTGGTGAATCACATTTTCCACTTTTAGCTAGTCTTGCACGAATATAAACTCCTGCCAGTGTAATAAATGTAGCAGCGAGAACAACAAAAAAATATTGCCCATTTTTCTTCTTTTTATTTTTCAAAATTTTTGTTACGAACATGATTTTTCTAATCTACTCAAAATTTTTCAACCTCTCTTTTTATCTACAATCAATTCATTATACCATAGTTTTCCGCCATTTCATGAGAGGAGATTTACTACTTTTTAATAAATTTTATTCTTCAATAGTTGAAAAATAGCTTTTCTTCCACCAAAAATCCTTCAATCCATCCTCTTATTGTTCCCTATTCCATAAGAAATATGTACGGAAATCATTAAAAATGGAATCAATAAACGAGTGATATGGAAAGGATGTGTCGAAAATTTCAAAATAGTGACAATCCAATAATCGCTAATAAATAAATACTTACTAATAATAAAAATGGTAATGCAGAAATTCCTGCAACTAAAATTGTTGCTAATAATGTACTTACAAAAACTCCTGGTACAAAATGGAATAGTGATAAACATTCACGACATACGTGACTCGTCAAAACCAATCCAATAACCATTACCAAATTTTTGTTTTTAACATTTTTGAGTAAGTTGGTCGAATATATTGAAATGATTCAATCGAAAGTATCATACCAAATTTTAAATCCATTTTTACGGATACGATAATGAAACTCATTATCTTCTGTACGAACTAACTTTTTCGTCAAAATATCCAACTTTATCTACGACATCTTTATGATACATTCCTTGGAATACAGAATCGACATAACGACTCTCATCACCTTTTACGATAATTAGCAATGCTACTACCTAATGCAGATTCTTCAACAATATGTAATGTTTTTCGCTAATTCATCATCTGTTTCAACAATCGTTGGTCTTCTTCCACCGCAAACTCGTTCTCCTGTTTGGATTACTGCTACATTATTTTCTATAAAATTTTCTGGAATATGTAGAATGTGCATCGATTTTTCAAATAACAATCTCCATCGGAATGTTTAAAACCCCTAAATTTAAATCCTGTATTCAAAAGTTTTTCTTAGGATTATCAAAAATTTTTAATCGCATAAAATTCATGTTGATAGGATTTCTTGAAACTCATTCATTAAACTTCTTGTACGATCTGTTGACATCGCATTCATTAAAAACAATTTCAATTTGTTTATGTGGATACGTTTGATGGACTAAACTTTCAAAGATTGCTGGTAAATAATTTTTCTTCGTTATAAGCGCTAATTGATACTGAAACTAACATAATTTCTCCTTAATCTGTGTTTTATGAAAAGAAGGCTGGAGCATTGTCCAGCCTTCTCTATTTTATTTCTTTTTATTCGCAATATCAATCAATTCATCGTGTAATTCTTGTTCTGAATAATTTTTCGAAATTTTTTCAATAAAAGTCATAAACACGATCAATTTTTGAATTGTCTGCAATTCCAATATGAATTTTTAGGGAAAATTTGTTTTGGATTAATTTCTCCCTCATTCAATAACTCTTCATACATTTTTCACCAGGACGTAAACCCAGTAAATTTAATTTCAATATCATCTTCACTGTACCCTGATAAACGGATTAGATTTTTTTCGCTAAAGTCCACAATACGAACAGGTTTGCCCATATCTAATACGAAAATTTCTCCTCCACGTGCTAGAGAGCCTAGCTTGAATTACTAATTGTGCTGCTTCTGGAATCGTCATAAAGTAACGAACAATATCTGGGTGAGTGACTGTAATTGGTCCACCTTTAGCAATTTGTTTCTTAAATAATGGAATAACAGAACCTCTTGATCCTAGAACATTCCCGAAACGGACTGCTACATATTTTCGTTGCATCACTTTTTCGTTGCCATATCTTGAACAATCATTTCACATAGGCGTTTTGGTTTGCACCCATAATATTCGGTGGATTAACAGCTTTATCTGTTGAAATCATTACAAAAGTTTTTTTACTTTTTGCATGATTCGCAGCTTCAGCAACATTACGAGTTCCTAAAATATTATTTCTTTCACCGCTTCTCTTGGATTAATTTCCATTAAAAGGCACATGTTTATGGGCTGCAGCATGATAGACAACATCTGGACGATATTTTTTTCCATCACTTCAAAAAATACGTTTTCTATCTTGAACATCCGCAATGACAGGAGTAATTCTAAAATGCTCAGCATATTTTCCAAGCAATTCCATATTTAATTGATAAATACTATTTTCTCCATGTCCTAAAATAATTAATTCTTTTGGACGGAATGAAGAAACTTGTCGACAAATTTCAGAACCGATTGAGCCACCCGCTCCAGTTACTAAAATTCGTTTCCCACGTAATTGTTTTTCAATTAACGTTTGATCTAATTCAACTGGATCACTTCCTAATAGATCTTCAATTTCAACATTTCTTAATTGTTGAACATGTAAATTTCCTGACATCACTTCATCAATATTTGGAAGAATGACACATTCTGCTCCAGTTTTACGAGCAATATCATACACTTCATTTAATTTTTTATTCGGCAATGAGGGCATCGCAATAACAACTTTAGTAATTCCCATATGTTGAACAATTTTTTCAATATCTTTTGTCGTTCCTAAAATACGAACGCCATAAATATCTTTTCTTTGTTTTTCTGGATCATCATCTACAAAAGCAACTGGCATCATTCTCATTTTTGGATGCATTAACATTTGACGAACCAATAATGTTCCTGCTGCACCTGCACCAACAATTAAAGTTGGTTTCGCATTTTCCATAACAACACTATCTACAAAGTACTCTCTGAAAAATACGCATTGACAGACGAACTCCACCCTACAGCACAAACTAAGTAACAGCCATAACACAACTACAAATTGCCAAGTCACTAAAGTTTTAAACCAGACAATTCCTGCAATTGTTGAAACAATGACTGCAGCACTGACACATTTTACAACTGTTATTACTTCATAAACACTGGCATATTCCCAATCTCTCAATATAAATTTAGAAAAATATGAAAATACATAATAAGCTGTCAATGATAACAATGCTGTAACTGTTAATGCATGGATATTACGAATTAAAGCCCTTCTGTTACAAGTCTAAAACTTAAAAAAATACAGAACCTAGCACGATGATCGAGTCTAATACAAATAATAATAATATTTTTAATCGATTATTCATCTACACTTCTCCTTATTCCACCACTATGCTTCTAATACTTCTTGAACAACTTCTTTATAGTTTTTGAACAATATATTGAATATCTTCGTCCGTTAGTAAAAGTTGTGTAATGGTAATGTCACTTCATTTTCAAAATAACGATAAGCTTTGAGGATAATCTTTAATATCGAATCCTAAAGTTTTTTTATAAGCTGTTAATAATGGTAATGGCTTTATAATGTACATTACATGAAATACCACGCTCTGCCATTTTTCAATAATCAAACCTCTTTGTTCGTAAGAAGCTCCCATTTACTCTTGTAATATATAAATGTCTTGAAGATTCATACTGATCTGTTTGATGTGGTAAAACTTGAATAACATCAGATTTTAATCCTTCATCTAATTGATGTACAATTTCTTTTCTACGATTTAAAATTCCTTCGTAGCGTTCTAATTGAGCTAAATCCAATAGCTGCCATAATATCTGCCATATTACATTTATATCCTGGAATTTCAATATCATATTCCCATGAACCTGGTTTTGTCTTCGCTAAGGCATCTTTTGTTTGTCCATGTAAGGAATAAATTTGGAAAGCTCGATAAATTTCTTCATCATCTAATCCATTTCTTAGGATTCCAAGTAATACAACCACCTTCAGCAGTTGTTAAATTTTTTTAACTGCATGGAATGAATAAGAAGTAAAGTCAGCCACTTGAGCAACTGATAAGCCATTAATCGTAGTTCCCATCGCATGAGCTGAATCTGAAACTACAATGATTCGATTAAAGTGATCTTGCAAGGCATTATTTGCTGAGAATAAGTCTTTTTTCTTCTCTACTACTTCAAAAATACGAGTATAATCACAAGGAACTCCACCTAATTCTACTGGAATAATTACTTTAGTCGCTGGAGTAATCGCTTGTTCTAATAAATCATAATTCATTTCATAATGATTTTCTTGAATATCTACTAATACTGGAGTTGCTCCAACGTGCTCAATCACACTACATGAAGCAGTATAAGTATAAGCAGGAACGATGACTTCGTCTCCTTCACCAATTCCTAATACTCGTAAAGCTAATTCCAATGCAGCTGTTGCTGAATTTAAACAAACTGTTTTACCAGTTCCTAAATATGATGCTAATTGTCTTTCAAACTCTTTTTGTTTTTTTGGTCCAGTTGTAATCCAACCTGATTTAAGCACTTCTGTCACTAATTCAATTTCTCGACTGCTAATATCTGGTGGTGAAAATGGTATATTTCTAATCATGTCTCTTAACCTCCGAATGTTTATTTACTATTTTAAAACAGCAAATACAGTTTGAAGCATTACTTTTTATATCTTGAGTAACACTTACTTCATCAATATAATCGATATTATATTGCATTTTTTTCTGGAAGAATTTTTGAATATAAGCTTCATCAGCTGTTAATCCTTGCTCCATCCATTTAGAAATTTTATCTGCTTCATTTCTAAACTCAATACTTGATTTTGAAGTGATTCCTGCTGGTAATAATAACGTAACCATCATTTCTTCAGAATAGGCATCTACATATTTCTGTACTTCAGGACGAGTTCCTACAAAAACTCATATCTCCAATTAACACATTAATCAATTGTGGTACTTCATCTAAACGGAAACTTCTAATCTTTTTTCCTATCTTTGTAATTCTTGAATCATTATCTTGAGTTACAAGCGGTCCCATTTTATCGGCATTCATTATCATTGTACGGAATTTAAAAATTTTAAACACTCTTCCATATGTTGTAATTCTTTGCTGTCGATAAAATACCGGGTCCACCATCTTCTAGCTTTAATACAAATACTCAAAACTAAAAAAATACAGGCGATAAATATTACTAAAAAGAATTAATGACAAACAGATATCAAAAAGACGTTTAAAAACAACGTCGCTTTTCTTTCTTTTTGCAATACCTTCATCTGCTTTCTAAAGTATAATGATTTTTCATAAACTCTGGCATTTGATGTTCTGTTTTCATATCTACTCCTCTCATGCCTAATAAACCTTCATCATTATAGCACAAATTCCATCACTGGAATAGCTTTCACATAATTTTTTTAATAAAAACAGGAAAGTTTTCTGCATTTTTTCTTTCAAATATCCCATAACCATCATTCTGTTTTTCATAAGTAACAAAAAGACTTTTCAGTAGCACTTAAAACTTTTATGTTACATTTGAAACAGTCTATTTTCTATTTAAATCTATAAATTTTGAATTAAATGATTCCAAATTTCTTTTTGCTAATAAATGTTTTAGAAACTTTTTGGTAATAAAATTTCTTCCCCATTTTTTTGAAAGGATAGTCACTTGATGCATATCAGAACCAAAAACCAATCGTTTGATCTGAAAACATCATTGGCAATAATAAAAGTCTGCATTTTTTTCTTTACTAATTTTTGTTTTGCAAATTCCATTACTTGATGCGTTTCTGCTGCAAATCCGATAACTGTTTGTCCTTCTTTTTTTCAAATTTCCTAATTGTTTTAAAATATCAGGATTTTTAACTAAAGTTAACGTAATTTCATTTTCATCATCTGTTTTTTTCATTTTTGAGTGGCAGGTTCTTTTACTCGATAATCCGATACAGCAGCTACCATAATGGCAATATCTACTGATGAAAAATGATTCAACACTTTTTCTTGCATTTCTCTAGCAGATTCCACATACTCAATTTTTCACTCCATTAGGAACAGGTAAAACTGTAGTTGCAGAAATTAAAATAACTTCTGCTCCTTTTTGACAGCATCTTCTGCTAAAGGCATAACCCATTTTCCCTGAAGAATCATTTGAAATATAGCGAACTGGATCAATTCTTTCTTTTTGTTCCACCAGCTGTAATTAAAACCTTTTTCCTAATAGAGGCTTTTCTTCATCCTCAAACAAATTTCAATTCTTTTATTTGTTTGAAGAACTTCCTCAGGTTCAGGTAGGCGCCCCTTTCCTGAATATCCTTCTGCTAAAAATCCCTCTGATGGTTCTATCATAATAACACCATCTTTCTTCTAATTGGGCACAATTTCTTAGAGTAGCCGGATTTTCCCACATATGTTCATTCATAGCAGGAACGATTACTTTTAGGAGCAGTTGTAGCAAGTAAATGCACTTGTTACAAAATTATCCGCTATTCCATTTGAGCCATCTTTAGCAATAGTATTGGCTGTTGCTGGGAATGACAATTGCCAATTCACTCCAATCTGCCAAATGAATATGCTGAACAACTGATGGATTATTTTCATCAAAAGTATCCACCATTACTTTTTCTTTCGTTAAAACTTGAAACGTTAAAGGTGAAACAAATTGACAAGCTGATTGAGTCATTGCAACTTTTACTTGTGCACCTTCTTTTTATTAATAATCTTACAAATAAAAGAGCTTTATATGCTGCAATTCCTCCTGTAACATACACGGCTACTTTTTTTTGATTAAGCATTTTTCATTCTCCGCTTTTCCATTAATTTTAAAAGAACTCCACCAACAACTGGCACAATAATAGCAGAAGCAATAGCCTCCGGAACACCATTTGTTCCAACAATCGTCATTAATAAAACTGGTAATTGACCAAGAGTTGTTTTGTAATTTTTCAGCATATTGATTTCCAACTAATAAATAAATCAACGATAATACTAAAGTTGTGTTTAATAAGCTTCCGAAAGCTCCTACAATACTCATTCTCAAATGACTAGATGAAATAACTTTTTGTAAGGCTACGAAAAGTAGGCCTGATAGTAAGCCAACTAGTGCACGAGGCACAATTGAAATTAATGGATTCGTAAAGACTAATAAACTAATAGCACTACCTGAAGTAAATGCTCGAATAAAATGAACATACACCCCAAACTGTCCCTAATAATAGTCCCGTTTGCCACCCCATTATACAAGCACCAATAATTACTGTAATATGAATAATCGTAATGTCAATGACTAACAAAGGTAAATTCCTAAAAATGGAATAAAAACTTTGTAAAATAATGATTGAAATTAAAATTGCTGTAAATACTAATTGAAAAATTTGATCTTTTTCATTTGGATTCCCCGTCAAAACGTTTTTTCTCATTATACCCTTTGCTACTACGTCATGCAATGAGAATGTAGTGTTATTTTGTATCAATTTTTTTATTAAAAAAGAGTGAGATTCCTCTCACCCTAATGATTTCAAATTATAGTTTTGAAACTGCTTCTTCAACTAAAGCTTCAACTTCTTGTACAGTTGCACATTCATTAATGGCTTTATCTGCTAATGCTTGCATATCTTCTAATGTTAATTTAGAAATTAAGCTACGTGTTTTTAACACGCTTGAAGCAGACATTGAGAATTCATCTAAGCCTAAACCAACAAGTAATGGTACAGCTGTTTGATCTCCAGCCATTTCTCCACACATTCCAGCCCATTTACCTTCTTTATGAGCTGAATCAATCACATGTTTAATTAATGTTAAGATTGATGGATTATATGGTTGATATAAGTATGAAACGCGTTCGTTCATACGGTCAGCAGCCATTGTATATTGAATTAAGTCATTTGTTCCAATACTAAAGAAATCAACTTCTTTCGCAAATTGGTGTGCTAATACTGCTGCTGCAGGAATTTCAATCATAATCCCTACTTGAATGTCATCGCTAACTGCAACGCCTTCTGCAACTAATTTAGCTTTTTCTTCTAATAATAATGCTTTCGCTCCACGGAAATCGTTTAATGTCGCAATCATTGGGAACATGATACGTAATTTACCGTAAACTGATGCACGTAATAATGCACGCAATTGTGTACGGAACATTTCAGGTTCATTTAATGAAATACGAATTGCACGGTATCCTAAAAATGGATTCATTTCGTGTGGTAATGGTAAGTATGGTAATTCTTTATCTCCACCGATATCCATTGTACGAACAACAACAGGTTTACCATTCATGCCCTCTAATACTGCTTTATAAGCCTCAAATTGATCTTCTTCAGTTGGCATATCATGAGAATCCATGTATAAGAATTCTGTACGGTATAACTCAACACCTTCAGCACCATTATGGATTACTCCTTCTAAATCTTTTGGAGTTCCAATATTTGCTACTAATTCAACTTGATGACCATCTTTTGTAAAGGTATCCGCATCTTTTAATTTTTCCCATTCAGCTTGTTGTGCTGCAAATGCTTCTGCTTTTGCACGATATTCAGCTACTACATCTTCAGAAGGATTTAAGAATACTTCACCTGAAAGACCATCGATAATGATTAAATCACCATCTTTAGCTAATGATGTAATGTCTTTTTGTACCTACAATAGCAGGAATCTCTAATGAACGAGCCATAATCGCTGAGTGAGAAGTACGTCCACCGATATCGGTTACGAATGCCTTCACATATTGACGATTTAATTGAGCTGTATCACTTGGAGTTAAGTCTCCAGCTACAACTACTACTTCATCTTTAATAGTAGCAGGGCTAGGGATTTTAACACCTAATAAATTTGCTAAAATACGTTTTGATACGTCACGGATATCCGCTGCACGTTCTTGCATATATGGATTATCTTCCATACCAGCAAAAATGCTAATAAACATATCTGAAACTTCTTTTAAAGCATGTTCAGCATTTACTTTTTGAGAAGTAATCGCATCTTTTACTTGACCAACTAATTCTGGATCACTTAATACCATTAAGTGAGCTTCAAATACTTGTGCTTCTTCTTCCCCAAGATTTTTTAATGCGGTTTCTTTGATTAATTCAATCTCTTTTGTAGAAACTTCTAAAGCTTTTTCTAAACGTAAGATTTCATTATCAGTGTCTTCTACACTAATTTTTTTAAAGTTTAAATCTGGCTCAGTTAATGTATAAACTTTTGCAATTGCAATCCCATCACTGGCTGCAATGCCATGTAAAGTTGGTTTCATATTACTCAGCTAATCCTTCTTTTTTCATTGTTTCTTCGATTCCAGCAAGTGCTTCTGCTGCATCGTCACCTTCAGCTGTAATCACTACGTCAGCACCTTGACCAACACCTAATGACATAACGCCCATAATTGATTTTAAGTTAACAGATTTACCTTTGTATTCTAATTGAATATCTGAAGCAAATTTACTTGCTGTTTGAACTAATAATGTCGCTGGACGAGCGTGGATTCCTGTTTCTGCAATTACGTGATATTCTTTCTTTTCCATGAAAAAAACTCCTTTAAAAATAAATTTTTTTATTAAGGAACGTAAACCGAACTAGTGGCACTAGCAAACGAATACACTCCTCTCATTTAGTTAGGTTACCATGTTTTTATTTTTAACAACTATTTCTATTCAGATTTTAATAATTTTTATCATCATTTTTCTCATCAAGCTATTGAAAAGGTTTTTTTATTTTTTTGAATTTTAATAATGAATTTTTCATAAAAAAAGAGTATAATAGTAGAAAGAGATTACAGTAAAGGGTGTATAAAAATGAAGTTAATTGATATTACCAATAGTCACTTAAAAACTTGTTAAAGAACAATTAGCCAATACAGATGCATTTTTCGTAAAAAGTGTATTCTTTAGGTCAAACAACTGTTATTTATGAAGATGCTGCTACTCATAAAGATATCGTTATTATCAATCGTAAACGCCGTGTAAAAAGAAACTGAAATTGAATTTGTTGTTCATCGTTTACTTCATACAAACTGTGATGATTTAGATATTATTTACGCAGAATAACTTTGTCGAAATTAGTATTCCAGTAGAAAAACCAAAAATAATCTTCTCATAAAATGTTCTTAAGAACACCTGTACTGTCACAATAATGAATTAAAAAACGAGATTGAATTGCCTCAATCTCGTTTTTATGTTTAAGCTAATTGATTTCTCCACTCTAATAACTTTTCTACATCATCTTGATGAATATATTCTATTGCAACAGCTTCCTCTACTAAAAATAGGATAATTGGTTAGAGTAATATACTCTACTCCAGCCTCTTCAAAAGCATCTTGAGCTTTCTTTAATTCATAACTAAAGATGGCAACCACGCCTAAAACTTCAGCTCCTGCTTCTCTCAATGCTTTTGCTACTTTTAATGAAGATAAACCTGTCGAAATTAAATCTTCAATAATGACTACTTTTTGTCCTTCTAATACTCTTCCTTCAATTTGATTTGTTTTCCATGTTTTTTTAGCCGAATCTCTTACATAAATCATTGGTAAATCTAATAATTCACTGACCCAAGCTGCATGCGGAATTCCTGCTGTTGCAGTACCCGCTACAACTTCCACTGCTGGAAATTTATCTTTAATCACTTCTACCATTCCTGAAGCAATTTCTCTACGAATAGCTGGATACGACATTGTAATGCGATTATCACAATAAATAGGTGATTTAATTCCTGATGTCCAAGTGAAATAATTATTTGGTCTCAATGCAACGGCTTCAATCGCTAATAATTCTTTTTGCTAGTTTATGTTCTAATGTCATATTCTTCTCCTTTAATTTATAAATTGTTCTTTGATAAAATGATACACTTCTACAGGATTTTGCGCTTTTGTAATGGAACGACCTACAACGATATGCGTACTTCCTTCAAGACTTGCAACTTTAGGAGTTGCCACACGTTTTGATCGCCTACTTCATCTGTTTCAAGTCAATTCCGGGAGTCACTTTTAAGAACTCTTTTCCACAATTTTCAGTAATCTTCCCAGCTTCCCAAACTGATGAAACAACTCCATCTAATCCTGCTTTTTAGCTAACTTCGCATAATGAATGACACTTTCCTCTAAAGAAAGAGGGATACATTGATACTCTCTCATATCTTGTTCTGAGTAGAAGTTAATTGAGTAATGGCAATAACATTTGTGTCTTGACTTCCACCATCTAACATTCCTTGTTTGGCTGCTTTCAACATTTCATAGCCACCTGCAGCATGTACTGTTAAAATATCCACATGAAACTGAGCCAATCCTTTTGCAGCACCATAAACCGTATTAGGGATATCGTGCAATTTCAAATCTAAAAATTTTATGTCCTAATTTTATTTGCTCAACAACTACTTGCCCATTTTGTAAATATAATTCTAGTCCTATTTTAACAAATAATTTCTCGTCTCCAAATTTTTCTAAAAAGCTAATGATTCCTCCACTGTTGGAAAATCTAATGCAACAATGACTTCTTTTTTCATCCTACCACTCCTTATTTATAAGCTCTTCCACGTAAATCTAGTAGATGATGCACTCCTAATTCATCAAGAGTACCTTCTAATCGGTCAATAATTTTTGGACAAACATACGGATCTGTAAAGTTTGCGGTTCCAACTGCCACTGCACTTGCTCCTGCTGAAATAAAATCAATCACATCCCATTCATCCATAATTCCGCCCATTCCAATAATAGGGATATTGACTGCTTGCGATACTAAATAGACCATTCGAATGGCTACAGGTTTAATGGCAGGTCCAGATAATCCACCAGTTACGTTCGCAATAATCGGCTTTCCTGTTTTTCGGTCTAAGCGAATCCCTACTAATGTATTAATCATCGTAATCCCATCTGCTCCACCTTCTTCAACAGCTTTTGCCATAGATACAATATCTGTTACATTAGGAGATAATTTTACATAGACAGGTACACTAGAAGCGGCTTTTACTTTTTCTGTTAAAGTTCTAGCAACACACGGATCTGTTCCAAACTGAATCCCTCCATGCTTTACGTTTGGACAAGAAATATTTAATTCTAATGCATGGACATTCGATGCTTTACTAATGTGTTCTGCAACATAAACATAGTCTTCAATTTCACTTCCTGCTACATTCGCAATGATTGGTACATCATATTTTTCTAAAAGCTTTTAATTTAGTTTCCATAATTTCATGCACACCTGGATTTTGTAACCCAATCGCATTCAACATTCCACTCGAAGTTTCTGCTACACGAGGAGTTGGATTTCCAAATCTTGGTTCTTTTGTGGCAGCTTTAATCATAATGGCGCCTAATTTACTTAAATCATAAAAATGAGCATATTCTAAGCCAAATGCAAAGCAGCCAGAAGCTGGCATTATTGGATTCTTTAAATCTAAACCTGGTAATTTCACTCGTAATCTCTCGCTCATCATTTCCTCCTATAAGGCTAACTCTCTTGTGTCATAAACAGGGCCATCATAACAAACTCTTGAAATTGTACCGTCTTTTTCTCGCAAACACAGGCATAACAAGCTCCTACCCCACAAGCCATTCGCTCTTCTAGAGATACATATCCCATTTTTTCCTCATCCATTTGAGTTAAGGCTTTTAACATCGCAAATGGACCACAACTAAAATATTTATGATAGTCTATTGCGTATTTTCGGATGACGTCTGTCACAAAACCTTTTTCACCATAACTACCATCAGCAGTTGTAATATAGGTTGTCCCAAGTTTTTCAAATTCATCTTCATAGAAAACATCTTTTCGATTGTTAAATCCTAATATATGAATTGTACGAATCCCTTGTTTTTGAAACTGCTTCGCAAGTTCATATAAAGGAGGCACACCAATTCCACCACCAACAATTAGAGCTGTCTGTCCTTCTTCTAAAACGTCAAGATCATATCCTTTCCCTAGTGGACCTAATACATCTACTAAATCTCCTTGTTTTAATTCGGAAATAATTTTCGTCCCTGCACCATCTGCCCTGTAGACTATTACAAATGTACTCTTTTCAGGATTAATCTCACAAATAAATCGGTCTTCTTAATAGGAATTCATAACTATTATTTACTTTAATATTGACAAATTGTCCAGGACTCGTCATTTCTCGAACGATATCTCCTTCTAATTCCATTCGAAAAATTTTATCAGCAATTTTTTCATTACTCAAAACAGTTGTGATATAAGTATCCATTTAAATACTCCTTCGCGATTGTATTTGCTCGATTAAACGCTTTATAAGTGTGAAAAAACATCCTTATCTTGATAGGCGACTTTCCCTTCACACAAGGTTAATACCGGAATCCCATAAATTTTCTCACCAATATACGGCGTATTACGTCCTTTTGATAAAAAGATTGATTTGGATCAATCTCCATTGATTTTTCTAAATCAATAACGACTAAATCGGCTAATCCGTTTTCTTGAAAACGTCCATATGGCAATCCAAAGGTATCTGCTACATTTTCACTCATCTTCTTCACTAAAAAATCTAATGAAAAGACTCCAGATTTAACAAATTTTTGTATAGAGTTGACTAAAGGCTGTTTCACTTCCAACAATTCCAAATGCTGCTTTAGTCATTGTTAATTCCTTTTCGTGCGGTGCATGAGGTGCATGGTCTGTAGCAATCACATCAATAGTTCCATCCAACAAACCTGAAATCAAAAGCATTACGGTCTTCAGCTGATCTTAACGGAGGATTCATTTTTCCACATTCCATTATCTTCTGGAATATCCATTTCATCACTCATTAAATGATGAGGACACACCTCACACGTTACTTTAATCCCAGCAGCTTTTGCATCTCTTACCACTCTGACAGATTCCTTTGTAGAAACATGGCATACATGATAATGACAACCTGTCGCTTCTGCTAATAAAACATCTCGAGCAATTTGAACACTTTCGCAAACCGATGGAATACCTGGTAATTGCAATTCTCTACTTCTTCTTCCACAATGCATACATCCACCACGAATGAGGGAATTATCTTCACAATGAGCAACAATCGCTTTATCAAGACTTGCAGCAACTTTCATTGATTCAAACATCATATTCGCATCTTGAACGCCTCGTCCATCATCACTAAAAGCAAATACGTGATGAGATAGTTCCTCAAAATTTGCATATTCCTTTCCTTGTTCTCCTTTTGTAATCGCTCCAAAAGGAATGGCACGAATACCGAATCACGTTCAATAATATCTAATTGCAATTTTAAATTTTCATAACAATCTGGAACAGGATTTAAGTTCGGCATTGGCATCGCAGTCGTAAATCCACCACGTGCTGCAGCTCTTGAAGCATGATAAATGGTTTCCTTATATTCAAAACCAGGGTTCTCTCCAATGAACATGAACATCAATGAATCCTGGAGAAATAAATTTTCCTTTTTAAATCTAAAACTTTTTGCCTCAGTATTTTCAATTGAATCAGCTATTTTAGAATTCTATCATTTTCGATTAAAATATCTTTATCAACCAAAAATCCCCTGTTCTAAGATTTGACCATTTTTAACAGTAACATTTGCTTCTCCTTTTTTACAATTGATTGTCTTTAATAACTTTTTCAATCATTGCTTGTCTCATAAACATCCCATTTTTCATTTGTTCAAAAATGACTGATTTTGGAGCTTCAACTAATTCAGAGGCAATTTCGACATCACGATTGACAGGAGCTGGATGCATAACAATGGCTGTTTCTTTTTAATTTTTCATATCTTTGTGGTGTTAGTCCAAATTGTTCATGGTATTCTTCTTTCGTTAACCCCATTTTTTCACCATGTCTTTCATGTTGTACTCTCAACAACATACAAACATCCACTTCACCAATCACTTCATCAAAATCCACTACTTCTCCAAGCGTTTCATCTTTATAAATATCTGGACATACAAAACGAACTTTTGCTCCTAATCTTGTTAACATATGATAATTACTTTTTAGCTACTCGAGAATTTTTGATATCCCCTAGCAATAATAATATTTAAGTTTTCAAAAGTTCCAAATTTTTCATACATCGTCATTAAATCTAATAAGCATTGGCTAGGATGTTCTCCACTACCATCTCCACCATTTAAAAATTGGAATGTTTAAATTTTTCAACTCTTCATAATAAGCATTTTGACTATGACGAATGACTAATAGATTACAACCTAACATCTCTAAAGTTTTACAAGTGTCATATAATGTTTCACCTTTTGTTTACAGAAGAAGTTGCTACTTCAAAAATTAATCACATTTAGTTTATGTTTATGTTCAGCAATTTTCAAAACTATGTTTTTGTACGAGTAGAATTTTCAAAAATAAATTGGCTACATATAGGTCATCTCTACTTTCAACGTGTTTTCCCATTTTTAGTTCAAATCCTCGATGAATTAATTGGAAAACTTCCTCATTTGTTAAATCTGCCATTTTTTACAATATTTTTCATAAAATTTCATCCTCCTATTTATAAAAAATACCTTGTAATCCAAAGACTACAAGGTATCCTGATTTTATTTTTAAATTTAAGTTATTATTTGAATGGTCACGCAAAAAATCTATACTCAAATAAAGCTTGTAACGTTAAATTCAATCCCTTGTTAGCCTCTCTGGACTATTTTAAAAAGATAGTGCTTATTACATTTGTTACGAACTACTATTGCTTAGTGAAATCTTTTTGTGACATCAATTCCTTTTCGTTTGAAAATGATTTGCTCATCAAAAAAATTATAAACTCTTTGCTGACCTCTCTGGATCAGATTAAAGATGAGTTATTCAAATTGTCAACAGTATAAAAGGAAATTTCTACCTTTGTCAATTAGGAAAAAACGATTTTTCTGTTATGTCAAACACAAGTGATAATGTCTCAATTAAACACAAGTAAAAAAATGTCCCAAAATAATGTTACAATAAATTCATTCATAAGCATCCAATAACGAAGTGATTATCATCTGATATAAACTTCCTCTAGATTAAGATTTCAAAAATTTCAAAATATAATTTTTAAAAATGAATTTTTGCCCTAAAGGACTTAAAAAGCCTAATATTCCCACGAAAAAAATCGAATACTACCTGCAATTAAAAATAATAATAAAGATTGAGGTTCCATAATTAACTAATATACCACCTAAATATGCACCCTAACGGAATAGAGGCATATGAAATCATTCTTGTAATACTAATCACTCTCCCTAATATCTCTTGTTTAATCATCTTTTTGTCTTAATGTAAAATAAGTAATTGCATTAATATTTCCAAAAGAATGTACTAATACCTAATAAACTCCCAATGTAAATATAATGTGAATATAAAGAAATACAAATAGTTGCTACTCCTGCAAAAAAATTGTACAGACTGAAATGATTTTTCCATAATTAAATTTAGAAATAATTTTTAGGGAGAAATTATCGAACCTAAAACAGATCCTACACCACCCATTGATAGAATTACTCCATAATGGAAAGCAGAATATCCTAAAACATCTGTAATATAATATACAAGATTAGCTTGAAATAGATGTATCCCAAAAATTGGTTCCAAAAAACAAAAGAGAACCACAAAGAATTACTTTATTTTTCTTTCACTTCACCAAACCCTAATTTTATTGTTTGAGAAAGAGAATCCTTGTTATCTTTCATTTGATTCACTCTAGAATCAATACGAAGAATTAATAATCCTGCAACAAGAAAAAGTAAGTGCATTAATCCATAAAAGAATTCAAAGGTGGAAAAAAATCAAAACAATTCCACTAATCATAGGACCAATTAAATTCAACGTGTTATCAATTAGTTGTAAACCTGAATTTGCTCTCGTCAAAGATTTTATTTCCACAATCTGGGGGTAACAAGCTTTGAAAAAGCCGGATGTATCAGAGGTTCTATAGAAGATAGTAAAAATGTTAATAAATATAGTAAAGGAAGAAATAATTGTTCACCATTAAATGCAGCAATTAACAAACCTAGGAATAATAAAGATATCAAATGGCCGAACGAAATAATAGAAGTTTTTTTATATTTATCTGCCAATACCCCTCCAGCAAGTGAAAAAGTAATCCATGGTAAAAAGAAATTCCATATAAAGATGCCATATGAAAGGATGAACCTGTTTTTCAAAAAAACAAGTATCGGTAATGCTAATTTTTCTCAACCAGTCTCCAAAATTAGAAATTAAAAATGTTATCCATAAAATTTTATAATTGCGATTCAAATTTGTACTTCCTTTCGAGAGATAATTATTGTTTTTTTCTATTATATCTGTAAAATAAATATAACAATTATTTTTGTCATATTATATAAAAAGGAATGAGTAAATGTTCGGTCATACATTAAGATATTTTTAGAAAATCAAAATCATTAACTCTTGAATATGTAGCAAGAGATATTGTAACAGTAGCCTTTCTATCAAAAAGTAGAAAGAAATTTATCTGATATTTCATTAACTAATTTTTATTGTTGCTTAATCGGATGGAAATCGAATTCATAGAATTTATGAAGTTCATGAAAATCTATCTAAAAAGAAAAAGAATTATTCAATTTTTGAGATACATCAGTTATATGCAAATCGAAATTATCAACAATTGAAAGAAATACAAAATACTTGATTTTTTTCTCAGATAAATGTGTTACAGAAATATTTATTAATCTATTAATCGCAAAGTTAGAAGGAAAAAAACACAATAGACGAAGTACAAAGTAAAAAAATAAAAATAATTCAATACTTAAACCATATGGAAAATTGGACATATTCAGAATATTACCTGTATTGTCATTGCCTAAATATTTTTCCTCATGATCGAAATGATTCAATTATCATCAATTACTATAAAAAGATTTCAAAAATTATATAAAAAATCAGTTATGAATTTTTCTCTTGTCTACATGATGCTTAATAATACAATTATTACTTGTTTAGAAAGAAATGATTATCCAAATGCAAACTTTTTATGAAACTACTATTGAATTACCCAATGCACAAACGTGATTACTACCACCGTTTAAAAAAACAATAAGCTTAAATTCAATTTTACAATTTTAAACTAAGTAATGATACTCAAGAGTTATTAAAAATTAAAACAAATAATACAAACTCTTCATGTATTAGAAACCGATTCTTGTCTTTATGATCGAAACCAAAACACCAATTAAAATTACTATTACAAAAACGAATTTCAGAATAATTTTTTTGAACATAAAAAAATCACTAAAAGAGAGCTTTTCAACGCTCTTTTTAGTGATTGTAATTTAATCCTTAATACCCTTTTTTGACTTTCCCTTTCCAAGCATCATATCCATTTTTCAAAATGAAAATATTAGAATAACCCTTACGTTTTAAACGATACGCTGCTCTTCCTGAAATCGTCATTCCCTTGCTCATATAAATAAATCAGTTGGTCTTTTCTCAATTCAAACATACGATCCTTAAATTGAGAATAAGGAATATTTCTTGCTCCTAAAATATGTCCCGCTCTAAACTCATCCTTTTCACGCAAATCAATCAATTGACCATGACGCAAATCTTTACTAAATTCCGTTGCATCTAAAGTTTCTGCTGCACTACGACGCATCCAAAATAATACTGCAATATACGCAACATATGCTGCTAAAATACTCCATACAATCCAAAATAACATACAATATTACCTCTCTAATTATGCTTTCCCAATTAATACTAATGAAGCTGCTCCAATAACACCAGCATCATTTCCCAATTCAGCCAATGCTAAAACAGTTGAATCTTTAATTGGAGGGAAAACATTTTTTTCAAACACTTCACGTACACCTGTTAATAAAAACTCTCCAGCTGCACTTACCCCACCACCAATGACAATTCTTGACGGATTTAAAATATTCGCAATATGTGAACATGCTACTCCTAAATATTCTGAAAAATGACGAATCACGATTAATGCTAATGCATCCTGTTCTTTTGCCAAATCGAAAACATCTTTAGCAGTCACTTGTTGTCCATCATCAATTTTTGCTTTTAATGCTGAATCACCAGCATATTTTTCAGCATAACGACGTGTTAAATTCACAATACCTGTCGCACTTGCTACTGTTTCTAGGCAACCTTTTTTACCACATGTACAAGCAATCGGTTCGTCAAAATCAACGGCAATATGACCAAGTTCACCACCAGCACCACTAAATCCATGAATTAATTGGTTACCAGCAATCACTCCACCACCAACACCAGTTCCTAGTGTTACAAAGACAACATCAGGCTCATTATTTCCTGCTCCAACCCATTTTTTTCTCCTAAAGCAGCTACATTTGCATCATTGTCAATATAAAATGATAAACCTAATTCTGATTCAATTTGTTGCTTAATCGGTTGTAATGTTTTCCAATTTAAATTATACGCACCAATTACAGTTCCTTCTTGACGATTCACTACACCAGGAGAACCCATTCCAATTCCTAAAAAATCATCCTTTGTTAACCCTAAAAGGTTCAATTGATGTTTAATCGATTGAATCATATCCGGAACAATATGGCTTCCTTCATCTAAAAATATTTGTCGGAATAGACCATTTCCCCTGAATTTCCCCATTTTGCGTTAAAATAGCGAACTTAATAGATGTTCCTCCTAAGTCAATTCCGATAATTTTTTTATTCATAATACTCACCTCATAAAACGTATTCATATATCTATAGTATATCAGTTTGTAAAGGGATTTTCATAGTACAAAATTGTTTTATTCCAATCAAGAACAATACGATAAACACAATCATGTAAGCAATCCCAAAAAGGATTCTTTTCATAAAATTTTGTTACTTCATCCCTCTAAATGAAAAAAATACCCTGTTGCAATATATCCTCCTACTAGACCACCAGATATGTCCATATACATCTACACGACTTAAAAAAATACTAGATACAAGATTCATGATTAAGAAGGCTTTGTATTGCGTTCCTAATTCTCTGAAAAATAATAAATATATTTATGTTTAGTAGACAAATATAAAATCACATCCAAACAAACCAAATAATGAAGTGCTTGCTCCAGCTGAAATAGAAGAATTAAAAGCAAAACTTGCACATTTCCCAATGATGCCACTTAATAAATAGATTCCAAAAATCTAACTGGTCCAACAATTCTTTCTAATTGATTTCCTAAAAATATAGAAAGATACTATTCATTAGAAGATGTTCCATTCCAATATGTAAAAATACCGGAGTAATAAAGCGCCAATATTGATGCAAAAGGACAATAAATGGATTATATTTCGCACCATAATATACTAAAACTGCTGGATTAGTTGAACCACCTTGCAATGTCATCATGATAAACAGATGATTTGTATCAATAAAAATATATTCGAAACTGTTAAATGTTGTAAAATTGTACGCTTATATCTTTCTTTTTCTCCAATAATTCATTTAAATGAATCACTCCTTCCATCGTTATCAATCATTTGAACTAGGTTGATCAAATGATTCAACTTCCCAAATTAGCTTCTTCATAGACTTGTTCTTTATAAGCAAGACTCATTGTAGAATGGCTGTGGTGTTCTAAAAAACGATCATAATATCCGCCACCAAATCCTAATCGTTCTCCTTTTTTAGAATAAGCAAGTCCAGGAATCATTACTAGATCAATCTGTTCTTCATCCACCCAAACTGGGTGAACAGGTTCTTCTACTCCAAAAGTATTTTTTAAATTGAGTATTCTGCCACCAGTACGCAAATTTCATTTTGTCGATTTGGTAATGTTACAGGTACAACTATCTCCTTATTCATTTTTCTAGCCAGCCGAACTACTTGGTCCAACGAATATTCAATAGGCATGGATTTAGTAACAGCAATTATTTTCGACTGTCTCCATTGAAAAAGTTTTTGTAAATGTACTAACACTTGTTGTTCTTGTAGTTCTCTTTTCCTGTTGAGTTATGTTCAATAAGACTTCTTTTGCAACTTTTTCTCATTTTGGCTTTTTCTATTTTTATATGTCCCATTACTTTTTCCCTTTTTCTTTTTTTATCAACGGTAACATAATCTTAAATATAGAACCATGATCCAATAAAGTTGTTACTGAAATTTCACCCTCGTAGCTTTCAATTAATTCTTTTGCAATGGATAACCCTAAACCATTACCACCTTTTTTTCTCTTGAGCGAGCTTTATCCACACGATAAAAATCCTAGAAAAACTTTTTTACAATCTTCCTCCGACATCCCCATTCCAAAATCTTGAACAGCAATTTCTACATGTTCTTCACCTTTCGATAAGCTCATAATGATTTCTTTACGATCTAGCGAATATTTTACGGCGTTGTCCATTAAAATAATCACTACTTGTTCTAAATGATTCAAATAAATCGGAATCCATAAATCTCTTTTAAATCATCATCAAATACAAAAAGTAAAATCGGGATATAACACTTCAAAATTATGCACTACTTGTTTCACCACATCTGTAACATTCTGTGGTTGCATCTTTATATTGTTCTTTCACTTGAGGTGCGCGCGATAAATCTAGCATTTCTTGCACTAATGTTTTCATACGTCTCAACTCTATCAAAAGAGGCTTGAAGGGATTCTTCTAAATACTTCCGGATCATCTTTTTCCCCAACGATTTAACAATTTTAAAGTGCCCTTCCACAATTGCAACTGGGAGTTCTCAATTCATGGGAAACATCTTCAACAAAATGTTTTTTTGTTGTTCAATATAAAACTAATCTTATCTAATAATTCATTAAAATGTTTTGAAACAACCGCAAATTCATCATGCTTTTTCTGAAATAATGATTCTCTTTGTAGAAATATTTTCTTCACTAATTGATGAAATGATTTCTTGAATTTTTCTTAATAGGTTTTGTCATTTGATAAGAAAGAAAATATCCTAGTACAACAGCGATTAAAGCCGAAGCTGCTATCGAGAGAATTGCTACTTGACTTAATTCATTTTTAATTGTTGTAAATTAGCTAAACGATTGGTAATGGATAAATAACTAGTAACACTCTTGATTTTTGATGATAAAATTAGGGCTAGAAGTTTGAATCATCGTTTGCCCATTTTTCAATGTTTTAATTTGCGTTTTAGCATCAGCACCAATGACTTCCCCATCATTCCATGATTGTGTTTTGAAAATTTCTTTTTTATTTGTTCCATATACTTGAACATTAAATTGCTGGTCATTCGTATAAAATTTTTTGATAAATTCCATCTTTATCTTTTTGATAACTATTATTTTGATTCAATACTGCAACAATATTAGCTGATGATAAAGGAGATTCATACTCAGCTAATTTATCATTTTCAATTGTTCTCGATATTTTTTTCCGTTAAAACTATTTCTTGATGTTTGATAATGTTGAATTTCAAATCCAAAAAATCAACAATCACTAAAGCTAATAGTAAAAATAGTGGTCGAGATAATCAACCACCATTTTTCCCAACGGAAGTTTCTTCATGTTTTTCTTTCATGATTGCCTCCATAAATCTTAATTAACGACGCATTACATAACCTGTTCCACGAACTGTTTGAATATAACTTTCACGTCCTGGGATATCAATTTTATTTCTTAAATAACGAATATAGACATCTATGACATTCGTTTCTACTTCCATCTTATAACCCCAAACTTGGTTTAATAAAACTTCTCGAGATAAAACAATATTAATATTTTCCATTAACATTAATAGTAATTCATATTCTCTCTTCGTTAAATCAATTAATTCTCCATTTCGACGCACTGTACGATTTTTCTTTTTCAATCACTAAGTCTCGATATTCTAAAATTGTTTGTTTTTGTACACGAGATTCTTCCTCAATACTTAATCGTCTAAATAATGCACGAATTCTTGCTAGGATTTCCTCAATTTCAAAAGGTTTAACAACATAATCATCAGCCCCTTGATCTAACCCAGTCACACGGTCCATTACAGAATCTCTAGCAGTCATAATTATAATTGGGGTTTTCTTCACTTGACGTAAACGACGAACCACTTCTAATCCATTTAATTCTGGCAACATTAAATCTAACAAAATAACATCCCAATCCTCATCTGTTGCCGCTTGAAGTCCAGCACGTCCATCAAAACAAATTTGTGTTTCATACCCTTCATGTTGTAACTCTAATTCTACAAATCGTGCTAAATTTTTCGTCTTCAATAATTAAGATTCTTTTGATTCATTGACATGGATACACCTCACCCTAATATTTTTTTAGATTCATATTCATGATAACACATTCTTTTACTTCATTATAGTCTTTCCGTCAAAAACACCATCATAACGATTTTTCTTTGCTTTTTACAAATTTCAATCGTTTTATATAAAAAGAGAATGAATCTTAGAGACTCATTCTCCACTATAATGCTATTCTTCTAATAAAGTTGTTTTGACCTAAATCTTCTGCTTCTTGAGAAATGACTTCTCCACCAATATTATAGTGAGTGCGAATTTTTTGCGTTAATACTTCAACAATCTCTGGATGTTCTGTTAGGTATTTCTTCGCATTTTCACGGCCTTGTCCAATCTTTTCATCATTATAAGCATACCAAGCGCCACTCTTCTTCACGAAATCTAAATCAGAGCCATATCTAAAAATTTCTCCAATTTGAGAAATTCCTTCTCCATACATAATATCCACTTCAGCTGTTTTAAATGGTGGCGCAACTTTATTTTTACTACTTTAATTTTAGTATGATTTCCTAAAAATTTCTGCTCCATTTTTAATTTGATCACTACGTCGAACATCTAAACGAATACTTGCATAGAATTTTAATGCACGTCCACCAGGTGTTGTTTCTGGATTACCGAACATAATTCCAACTTTTTCACGTAATTGGTTAATAAAGATTGCAATTGTTTTCGTACGGTTAATTGTCCCTGATAATTTACGAAGTGCTTGAGACATTAAACGAGCTTGAAGCCCCACATGAGATTGCCCCATATCTCCTTCAATTTCAGCACGCGGTACTAATGCAGCTACAGAGTCGACAATCACGATATCTACTGCACCTGAAGCAACTAATGCATCAGCGATTCCTAATCCTTGTTCACCAGTATCTGGTTGAGATAGTAATAATTCTTCAATATTAACGCCTAATGCTCTTGCATACTCTGGATCTAGGGCATGTTCTGCGTCAATAAATGCAGCTACTCCACCACGTTTTTGCACTTCTGCTACCGCATGTAAAGCAACAGTTGTTTTACCACTTGATTCAGGACCAAAAATTTCAACAATTCTTCCTTTAGGATATCCACCTGCTCCTAATGCAATATCTAATGCTAATGAACCAGAAGAAACTGTCTGAACTTGAGAATCAGCTTTTTCTCCTAATTTCATTACTGCACCTTTACCATAACTCTTTTCAATTTTTTTTAATGCATCTTCTAATGCACGTTGACGATTTTCTTGTTCTGCCATGTTATACCTCCATGTCTTCTTCATTCATACATATCATACACTATACTCAATAGTGAAAGCAAGGAAAACGAACATTTGTTCTATTGTTTTTCCAACAAATATTTTCTAAGCTCATTTAATCCATATTGAACTGCATATTCTCGATTTCCGTTACGGTTTCTTGCCAAATGTAATTCGATTGTTTTCGTTTCTAACCCATCTGCTAAAGAAACAAAGACTGTCCCTACTTCCTTTCCTTCCATTGGTGATGGACCAGCTATTCCTGTAAAGGAAATTCCTGAGGTCACTACCGAATAGCTGACGCACATTTTCTGCCATCGCTTCGGCACACTCAATACTAACCATTCCATATGTTTCTAATATTTCTCGAGGAACTTGTAATTGATTTTTCTTTACGCCTTCTTGATAAGCAACACAAGAACCTAATACATACTGTGAACTTCCTTCAACAGATATTAATGTTGAAGCAAAAAGCCCTCCTGTTAAACTTTCTGCAGACGCAATCGTTAAACTACTTTTCTTTTTAATAATTGACTTGTGATGGTTAATAATGTTTCGTATTCTCCATATCCATAAAAATATTCACTTTTCAATCGCAAGAATTTTTCTTCTAAATGATTTAATAACTGTTCACACTCTTCTTTTGTACCGCCATTTGCTGTTAAACGAAGAACGACTTCATACATCCCGGCATATGGAGCAATGGTTGGGTTTGTTTGTTCGTCAATCATTTCCTCTAAGTCCGTTACTAATCTAGATTCTCCAATTCCAAAGAAACGTAAATATCTTGAAACAAAAAGTTCCTTCTTTTAAAAACTTTATTTTTAAATAAGGCACAGCTTCTTTTTCTAACATCATCATTAATTCACTTGGTGGCCCAGGCAACACTATAAAAATGTTTTTATCCGTTTCTACTGCACCACCAATTGCTAATCCATTATGATTTTTAAAAATCTTCCCCCATCAAATGCTAATGCTTGCAGACGATTATTAGGACTCATTTCTCGATGTGATTGTTCATGATAACGAATGATTTTTTTCCATCGCTCTTTTATCTTCCACTAAATCTTTTCCTACAAACTGTGCTAAAAACTTGCTTTGTAATATCATCGGTAGTAGGACCTAATCCACCACATAAAAATAATTAAGTCACTACGACCACTTGCAAGCTGAATACTTTCGAGTATTCTTTCTGAATTATCTCCAACTGTTTGTTGATAATATGTTGGAATTGACAATTTTGCTAATTCTCTTGCAATCGTTGCACTATTCGTATTAATGACTTGTCCCATTAACAATTCTGTACCAACTGTAATAAGTTCTGCTTTCATACTCTCTACTCCTCCTGCGATTAAAAAAGGCTGGGTAAATTCCCAGCCTCCACCATTAAACAGAAAAATGAATCTGCAAATACATGTTTTATTTTTTTAAAAAGTAATCTATCCCTGAATACACAGTTGCAACTAAACAAACGTATAATAGAATTGTTCCAATTGAAAACGGCAATCCTTTTACTGGAAAATCATCAATCAATAAAAAGATAATCGCTAACATTTGTGTTGCTGTTTTAACTTTCCCAGGCCATGCTGCTGCAAGCACTTCACCATCATTAACTAATAATAAACGAAGACCGGTAACAGCCAATTCTCTACAAACAATCACTGCAACAATCCACATTGGAATGACCCCAGCCCCTACTAATGTAATAAAGGCGGTCATAACTAATAATTTATCCGCAAGAGGATCTGCGAATTTTCCAAAATTCGTAATCAAATGATATTTTCTAGCTAAATAGCCATCTAAAAAATCGGTAATACTAGCAATAGTAAAAATAATCATCGCTAATACCCAACTAACGCTTAAATTAGAATGAAGAACATTCACCGTTCCGAAAATATCATTTGGAAAACACATCATTAGTAAAAACAATGGAATCATGACTATTCGGGCAATGGTTAATCGATTAGCAATATTCATGCATACCCCTCTATTCCACTGTAATATAAATTGTTGTAGCACTTACTCCGTCAGGAATTTGAATTTCTTGCCCTGCTAGAGTAATCGTACCAATTGGTGTATAACCAAAGTTTAAAACAATAGAATTTGTTCCTTCCGGAATAGATCCCACCAATTGTTGTCCAGTTAAAGGCGCTCCATCAGCTACCACTTTTTGATTTGCAGTAATCCTTGCCCATAATTGTGTTTTAGCACGATTCGTAATGACTAAATTCGCAGGAATTTCAGCTAATTTTGCAGTATAGTATAATGAATTTCCATTGGCATAGGAATAACGTATAGTTGTTTCTTTGGATTCTTTCGTTGTCGTTGTCGTTGTCGTTGTTGCTTGTGTTGTTTCTTCCGCAGTAGTTGTTGTTACTTGTTCAGCAGTTGTTGTATTTTGAACAGCCACTGTAGTTGTAACCGAACTTGGTTTCGAAGTTGAACGAGTATTTGTCAACGATTGTACAATAGCAAATACAATGGCAACTGCCAACATTCCTAATAAAAGGGTAGGTAAATAATTTTTTAATTGTCCCCACACTTGAGTAATAGCCGTTTGCGATTCGCGATTATTGGACAACCGACTTGTAATTAATTTTTTATCCGATAATATAGAATCCTCTTCTGGAATACCTCCAAGTTGTTTTGGAGTCTCTAATGCAAACTCTTCTAGCAAACGAACTCCATCTACTCCGACTGTTTCTGCTACTTGTTTAATAAATGCACGAGTATAAAAGTCTCCGGGCATTAAATCGAAATCATTTTCTTCGATTGCAATTAAATATTTCTTTTGAATTTTCGTAATTTGTTGCAAGTCATCTAAAGTATATCCCTTTAATTGACGAGCTCGTTTTAAAATTTCTCCGATTGTTTGTTCCATTTAACCACCAACTTTTTCATTTTGTCATGAAAAAGTATACCATAGATTGTAAAACGAAACAAACTTATTCAGTGATTTTTGAAACAACTTTCTCTTCATTAAAATGAAGATACAGCATTTCTCTCCTTTTGCAGATCCATTTTTCAACCTTGCTTCAAGTTGGAAACTCTTTTCTTTTTCATTCCAATCAACTGCTACACTACCTGTAGAAAAAAATCAAATCGACTCGGGAAAATAATTTCTTCTCCCTCTGCTTGAAGATGACTATCTAAATTTTGAACACTTAATTCTAACATAATCTTTTAATCGGTAAGTATCTTTCAATAATCGATACTGATGTGCATTTGCAACTCTTATTTGATAAAATTCTACTGTGACTAGACTAGTAATAAATAGTAAAGCTAAAAAATGGCACCACTAAACTTGCTTGAATTTTTCTTTTTGAAATGTTTGAAAGATTTCATCTTTATTCTCCTTCTGCTATTCCTCTTTTGCCATTTTCATCTTTTTGCACATTTCCTTTTTCTAAACTAATCACAGATTCCCCGGAATAAAATATGTCTCAAATGCTTCATGATTTTGTAATATTCCTTTTAACAAAACTCCATTTTTCTTTTTGAGATTATAAAGAATTTTTCATATCCAATTAATAAAGGATGATAACCACCATTTTGACTAATCCAAACTGAAGACTTGATTCCATTATGCTCTAAAAGCAGCCTTCACTATATAATTATCTTTTTATCGGTCTTCCATCTTCAAAATGAACATCCCATGGAGCATTACTTTTGACGTATCCTTGTAAATGGGTATCTATTTGCGTGACGAGCAAATGCCATTCAACATAATTTGGAACTTCCATATTTTTGAACTTGTAATAATACTTTATAAATTCCCATTATAAGTAAGAAACTAATGGCAAAAATCCCTAAAAGCAAATATTTGTTCAATTAAAAGAAATCCTGACTTTTTTTGAAGGTCCCATCTTTTCAATTTGAATCACCTCCTCTTTTATCCCCATATCGAACGGATACAAAAGTTGGTGCAGTAAAATCAGAGGATTTTTTCAAACGAATGGATGTAATACTTTTTAGGATTATGAGCATCCTTATGATTCTTTGGCAGTGAAACAGGAAGACGATGTGCATGCAATTCCATTAATTGATTCGAATAAGCATTCAAAACAGAAGCATGATTTTTCTCTTTTAAAATGATTTCCCATTATAAATGACAACAGTAATACTATTAACGTTGCAATCAATAATGCTAGTAAAGATTCTACAAATGCAAAAGCTCTAATTTTTGTAAACTTTAACATAGTATCTTCCTCCTCCTAAATGGAATGTGAAACCATAAGAGTAGTATTTCCCTCTAAATAAAATTTTGGATACTTTTTGTAGTTCATTAATATTCCCTGTCATGCCCACGAAGTTAAAATTATATTGTCCGGTAATACGAATACTATCTGGAATTATCTTTACAGCATTTAAATCTGAATTCCCAGGGCACGAAACTGTATACCTATTTTGTTCCGGTGTATTTACTTTCACTGTCGAAAGTTGTCCCGTTGCTTGTGCATTTGTCTGTGCCAACTTTAAATCATTTTCAAATTCTTGAATAAAAATTTTTTCTTGATAAGTTTGAACAGAATCTGCTACAAAAGGAGGAATCAACCATATTAAGACAAGCAAAATACTGAATGAAACAAGTAGCTCTACTAAGGTAAATGCATGTGTTTTCATAGTTTCTACACTCTAGTGACTTTCAACATGCTCACTAGTAGGTCCCGTTACCTTTTTATATGCAGCTAATTGTTCTTTCGTAATATAATGCTTTTTCTTCTAATACATCTGCACTTGGCTTATTTTTATCATTTGTATCTAACAAATACAATTCTTGTTGATTTTCAATAACTTTTACAATCGCTGCATCTGATTTTTCTGTGCTTCTTCTCTTTGTTTAGCAATATTTGGTATAATCAGTAACATCATCAATCCGATAATAAATAAACAAATCAGTAATTCAATTAATGTAAAAGCTTTTTCTTTTTAATATTTTTCATTTTAATTTCCTCCAATCATCGTTAATGTCGGTAACATTAAAAATAATATACATCGACACAATCATTAATCCTATTCCTATAAATAATATTGGTTGAACAAAGCAGTATTTTTCGCTCTAATTTAGCTTTGAAATCTTCAAATGAATTTTTTTGAAAATTGTCGCAATTTAATATCTAATTGATGGGTTAATTCCCTTGTACAATTAATAAAATCAACGGTTGTTGAAACAACTCTAGTTGTTTGAGAGCCTGAGAAAAGTTCGTTCCACGTTGCAATTCTATTTCAATAAACTCTGCAATAGACTTTGTTAATGAACTTGTACCTGCTTGTTTCATTTGTTTTATCATTTGCAATAAAGATTGTCCATTTCCCAAAAATAAGAAAATTCTCTTGCGTATAAGAAAGTATAATATTGGCGAACTAAACTCCCTACAACAGGAAAATGTGTTAAAATTCTAATTCTTTCTAACAATGCTTTCTTTTCTCCAATATAAATAGACAACTAAAACAATACTTCCCACACCTACGCTAATAGCTAAAATAATCCAAGGTAAATGAACAAAACCATACCAAATGAGATAAAGCGTTATATGTTCTTGTAAACTCTCCACTTGAACCATTGATTGCAATTGACCAAGTAATAAAAATCGAATAGCTGCTACCATACAAATCAAAAACACAACTAAAATACAGGGATAAATTAATACTTGCCGTAATTTTTTAATTTGCTGGTCTTTTTGCAATAAATATTGGCCAATAGTTCGACAAGAAAGTGCAAAGGAACCCGTTGCCATCGATAAATAAATTTGAGAACAAACTGAATCAGCGTATCCTACCGAATGTAATCCTTCATCAAATCTTTCTCCCTTCAATAATTTATCCATCATTTTCCCGATTGACTGTTCTTGCTTTGGAATGAGTAATTTAGTAAATTCCAAAGTCTCTTGCAAAGTAAATCCTTCTTCTAATAATTCTCCCACTTGACTTAAAAATAACGCCTGAGTTTTATTAGACCATTTTTTAATAGATTTTGTAGGATTCAAAACTTTGCTTTTGAAATATATCCAAGTTCATAGGCTTCCCTCAACTTTCTATTAAATGAATGTTCTGCTGGACTCACAAAACCTTCTTCTTGTATCAAATGTTGCAAAGAATCCCCATAAGCTATATCAAATAAAGTAGCTTTTTGATTTGAAAGTGGTATATGGGTACAATGAAAACTACAATCACTTTGACATTTCGGGCAATACCGAGGTACTAAACGTTGTGCAACTACTGCTACTAAGGTTTGTTGCAATAAATCTTTTGAAACACCCAATTCCTCTAATCGTGAAATTACCCCTTTACAATCTTTAGCATGAACCGTTGCTAACATTAAATGCCCCGTTAATGCTCCACGAATGACCATTTTAGCAGTTGTTTCATCACGGATTTCTCCTATCAACATCATATCCGGATGATGTCGTAAAGAACTTTTAATGAGCAATTCATAGGTGATTCCTGCTTTTTCATTGATTTCAGTCTGCAGAAACAACGGTTCACTAATTTCTACTGGTTCTTCCATTGTAATAACTTGTAAAGTAGTATCATTGACACGATTTCTCAGTAAATGATACATAGTTGTTGTTTTTCCGGAGCTAACTGGTCCTGAAAATAATATGAGCCCACTTTTGTAATGCAACATTCTTTGAAGAATTTCAATATCTTTTGGAAAATAAGTCGAAACTTCTCCAGTTTTTTCTTCATTCATGGATAAATGTAATAACCGAACGACCACAGAAGTTTGCAGTTTAAAATTAGTAATAACCGATAGACGCAATTCTATCCCTACTCCATTTGGCAATTCGTATCGCATCGATCGCTTTGTGGTCTTCGTTTTTCCCCTACATCCATTCCTGACCGATACTTTACAAAGGTAATCCACCGATTAGCCGTATCCGAATCTACTGTCTTCAACAAAGATAAATGTTCGCCATCTCTAAATAAAAAGCGATACTCTTCGTCGAAAGGCAATAAATGAATGTCATCAATGCGGAATTGAAGTGCGGCTAATAAAAATTTCATTGGTAAGCTCCTCCATTCTTCTCCCTCCTAAATATAAAATTGACTAGTCATTATATATATACGCAAAAAAAGTCGAGAAAAATATTTTTCTCGACTTTTTATTATTTTTTACAAAAATCCTATAAATGCTCCAAAAAATACCGCCCAAACTATCTAATACCATGTCTTGAATTAATGGTGTTCGTCCAGTGTTATTCCCTGATGAAATTCATCTGTTATCGCATATAGTACGGTAATAAACATAGCAATCATTAAACTCCAAATCGAATTTTTTTAAATGAACTTTTAACCCTCTCATCCAATGATATCCAATAAAATAATACACTAGAAAATGAGCACCTTTACGAATAAAAATTCAATAAATTGAGTATAGCCTAAACTTGGAATACTAATCACTTTCCCTGCATAAGTAAAATGAATTTTTGATAACCCTCCGAAAATGGTTGAAATGGTAATAATTGTTGTATTTTTAAAACAAGTGATTGGTCGGTATACAGCATAGACGAACTATAAAAATACAATTCCCATTAATACAATTGCAATGATAATGGATACCGTTCCTCTAGTTGTTCGTGTCATAAAAATCCCTCCTATTTGATAGAATAAATTCATTATTGGTTATACAAATTCAATTGTCTAGGTTTACTATTTAGATTTTTACAAGATAAATTTTTGAATATTTTTAAACTTTTTTTGATAAACCAAGCAAAGAGAATACTAAATAATATAACCAAACTCGTATAAATAACATCATTAATCTTTGAACTAATAAAGTATTTTCCTAAAACGGATATCAACAATCCATGTATCATATAAATTTCAAACGAAAATTCCCCGATAAAAATCAAATATTTATTAGAAAAAAATCAATCTTCTTCAAAATTAGTAAAAAAATATAAAGTAAAAAAATCACATTATCAAAAATTAGCTGCCAAGGTATAACTATACCTATCTACAATCTGTAATCTTGCTAATACATAATCATATTGATGTGATACAAAAAGTAATATCGTAAGAATTATCAACGAAATAAAAATAATAACGATTTGTAAATTCATCTATCTTGACCTGATATTTCCCCATAATAACCCTACAATAAAGGGTAGCTACTATTATACCACCAAAAAGCCATATTTTTAAATTCATTGCTAAAAATAATATATACTATAATCAATACGGTATTTAAAAAAATATCGAAATAGAGGTGTTTTTAAAACAACTTAAATGATACATAGAAAAAAATAAATACATTAAAAATAATAATATTTACAAACCATCCATTATAAATAACCGTACTACCATGTTTAAACAATTCTACAAAAAGCTATATTAATGATTTGTCCATTTAATCCTCTATAAAGTAAGTAGATTAATGAAATAAAAAGAAAAGGAATTAAAATTTTCGATAATCTCTTATACAAAAATCCATCCATATAATTTTCTTTTTCATTTTGAAAAATATAGTCCATATCCTGATAAAAAGATTGAAACTATATGTTCCCATATAAGAAAAAAATTTTCAAACTCTACTCCTGTACTTACCCATTGCGTCAAATGATGAAAAATAATTCCTAATGCTAAGAATCCTCTCAATCCTACTGTTGATTGAACACTCAAATAATTACGATTTATAGGAAGTAGATAGATTATTACAGCAATAAAAAGTAAAATGATAATATCCATTTTCTGTTGACCTCCAATCCTTTTTTTATATTTGTGTTTAAAAATCTCCTATCATCCATTTAACTAAAAACTACTTTAGCATTGTATCATCTTGTTTTTAAGATATGCTAGTTTTCTAAAAAAACACAAAAAGCAATCTTATGATTTCCAAAGATTTTTTTATAATACAATAGCATCCGAATATCTTATAATATAAACTCCCTCACAATCATTTCCGAATAAAGCACCATTATCATAATTACACAAGCTAACACTAAAAGAAAACAATGTATCATCACTTAAAAATTACTCTCTTTACTTAACTTCTAAAAATCTTTTTGGCTCTTCTAGCGAAGATGGATGAGTTCCTATCCATTTTTCCATCCAAACAATATGATACCAACGATTAAATTTATACCCGCAACGTTTAAATTCTCCTACTAATCGATAGCCCATATATTCATGATAGTGAACACTATTATTCGTTAAATATTCATCATCCACTTCAGGCGTTGCAATACAAGCATAAACATTTTGATACCCTAATTCTTGTAATTTTGCTTCCATTAATTGATATAATCTTTTTCCATATCCTTTTTTCTGTTGCCCTTGCTTTAAATAAATACTAATTTCTGCTGACCAAGAAAAAGCTTTTCGACTCGCAAATGGTCCTGCGTAAGCATATCCTACAACTTCGCCTTCTTCTTCGACTACATAATAGGGAAATTTCTCAAGAGTCGTTTGAATTCTTCTTTCGAATTCTTCGATACTTGGAATATCATATTCAAACGTAATCGCTGTTTTTTCTACATAATATTGATAAATTTCTACTAATGCTGCTGCATCTTCAATTGTTGCTACTCTAATTGTCATTCAAAATTCCTTCCATCTTATCATTTCCATTTTTATCGTAGTATACCACAGCTTCATTCTTGACAAAAATTTTTTTCTCTCTTACGCTATGCTTATAGACATTGAAAGGATGATTTTTATGAAATATTTTTAACAAGTAGTGCAAGCATTCCTGAATCTTATAAAGTGAATACTGCTAATGGTTTTATAGATAATTTGAAAACTGCTCTTGGCAAATCAACCATTAAAATATTATATATTTCGTCAGATCCAGATGCATATGAATTAACAGATGACTTTTCTTCTTATACAAAATTAGGCTTTGAAGAAGTTGGACTTCATTTTGATCCATTTATTATTTTTGACCACCGTCAAACTGTAGATATTCAAGACTATTTAAATAAAGTCGATTTAGTCATTTTATCCGGTGGGCATGTTCCTACACAAAAATCACTTTTTCAAAGAAATTCAATTAGCTGAAAAAAATTCAGTCTTTTAAAGGCGTCATTATTGGCATTAGTGCTGGAACAATGAATGCAGCAGAAACGGTTTACGCTCATCCTGAATTAGAGGGAGAAAGTATCGATCCAGACTATCAAAGATTTCTAACAGGCTTAGGACTGACAACGAAGCAAGTAATTCCTCATTATAATTTTTTAAAACACGAATATTTAGATGGAAAACAAGTCATTAAAGAAATTGCTACGGAAGATAGTGTGAACCAAGAATTTTATATTTTCCCAGATGGGACTTATATTTATGGACATGATGGAATAGAAGAATTATACGGAGAAGCTTATCTCTTAAAAGATAAAAATTTTCAAAAATTAATACAAATGATCAGATTATTTTCAATTTAAAATAAAAAACACCCCATCAACTTTGATGGGGTGAAACTTTAGATATCGTATGATTAACGACGTAAACCTAAACGGTTGATTAACTCACGGTAACGTTGGATATCTTTGTTACGTAAGTATGCTAATAAGTTACGACGGTGACCAACTTTTTTCAATAAACCACGGTTTGAGTGGTAGTCTTTTTGTGTACACGAATATGTTCGTTTAAGTGATTGATTTCATAAGTAAGTACAGCAATTTGTACTTCTGGTGAACCAGTATCTCCTTCTTTAATCGCGTACTCTTTGATGATTGCGTTTTTTTGTTCTTTAGAAATAGCCATTTCTAAACACCTCTTTCTTATATTATTCCTTCTACTGAGTAAAACGTTGGTGAATCGTAAAACTCGGTACAAGGTCTGTGTTGAAACACAATAATAGATTAACGTAACTCTATAAAAAAATCAAGTCATTCGATTCAATTTTATTGAACTTCTTTAAATGATTTACGATCAAAGTATACATAATTCGGCAACATTGGTTGTTCACCCATTAATTCTTCAATCGAACCAATTGCGTACCCTTCTTTTTGTAAGAAATCTAATAAACTTGGTAATGCTTCAACGGACTCCGGATGAATATCATGCATTAAAATAATAGCTCCATTATAAGCTCCTTCTCTTACTTCTTGTAAAATACTTTGTGCATTACGACTCTTCCAATCCAATGTATCTACAGACCAGTTCAAGATTGCAATACCAGCTTGTTCTGCAACCATTCGATTAAATCCTCCATACGGTGGACGCAAAGGTAGTTGGACGAATTCCCCAGTAGCATCTCCGATTAATTTTTGAGTATCGGCAATTTGTTTTGTTAACTTCTTCCGGACTTAATTTTGTTAATAACGGATGGCTATAAGAATGATTTCCAACTTGATGCCCTTCCTCCACAATTTGTTTGATAATCTCTTCATTTCCAGGAACATGTTTACCCATAATATAAAATGTAGCATGCACTCCATATTGTTTCAAAATCTCTAATACTTTTGGAGTCAATTCACTACTTGGGCCATCATCGAAACTAATCGCAACACGTTTTTCATTCAATCGTTCTTCTAATTGATTTTTCCAATTTTGATAAGCTTCTTGCTGGCTTTCAGGAATACGATCACTCTTTAAAATTGGAAATAGCTCTTGAAACACAAAATGAAATTTGCGTAAAATTTCTCCATTACTTGTTTGAGATTGGTTGTTTTTAAATTAAATCTGAATCCATTTTTGAATAATAGAGGCATCTAAATTTTTCCAATTTTCATATGCAAATTCTTGTAGTAATTGTTCAGTTTGTTCTTCTGATAAAGATTGCTCTTTTGCAACATTCATCGCTTTTTTAACAAAATGATTCGTAACTTCTAAATCATTCACGAATAACTCACCAATTACAGCTGTACCAGATTTTTCTTGTCCTTCTAATTGATGAGTTAATTCTTCATAAGCAATTTGTTCCAATCCTTTATTTGTTTTCTTGATAAACGGATTTATAATAATAAACATCTTTAATCCCCATTAAAAACATTTTGTTTGATAAACTTTTAAATACACCCAAGTACGTTTAGATTCCTGTTGATATTGTTCTTTCGCTTTTTCTAATAATGAATCTAGTTCTTTTTGAATAGGTTCTACAATCTTTTTGATTAACGGTTGGATAGGAAACTGTAAAGACAACATTTCCTATCGTTTGAGTTTGAACTCAACGTCTTCATTATACTGTTTAGCATCTATTGCTTCAGCTTTCATCATTACAGTTTCATTTCGTCGAATAAAATGATTTTTTGCTAAATGACTGACAACAAACCACTCCACTAATACTAAAAATAAAATCATCATAACAATCGCAATCATTTGAGGTAGCTCTAACCGTTTTAATCCCTTTACTTCTCTGTCCATTTTACTTCTTCCTAATCTTTACATTTTGTTATTTTGTTGGCATTTTGGACAAATCCCAAAAACTTCCATACGATGCCCTAGAACTTTATAGCCCGTCAATTCTTCTGCAACTGATTCAACATCTTCTAATAAGGGATAAAATAAATCCTCCACAATACCACATTCTTGACAAACAACATGATAGTGCTTCCCTATATTAAAATCATATCGACTAGCATCATCCCCATATGTTAATTCTAGTAAATATCCTTCATCTGTTAATTTATTCAAATTATTGTAAACAGTTGCTCTACTAATATGCGGATCTTTAGAAACAATCGCTATATAAATATCTTCTGCGGTTGGATGATGTGCCTGTGCTAAATAATCCAATATAGCAATTCGTTGCGTTGTCATTCTAACGCCATCTTCTCTTAATTGTTCTTTTTAAATGTTCTAATTCTTTTTCGTGCATAGAATCCTTCTTTAATCTTTTTATATTCGGATCGTTTCTGTTTTTTACATCTTTCTGTAACATCGTAACATATTTGTAATATAAATGCAAAATAAGATTTTTATTTTTACACTAAAACAAATTAAAAAGGGCAAAAATGAAACCTTTCTATTAGATTTCATCTGCCCATTTTCCTCTTTATTTTACAAAATTATCTCAGTTACAATCCCTATAATTCTACTTGTTTCAGTAAACGATGATATCCCATCGATTCTCGTAGAAGTGTTGAATCAATCCCTAATGCCTCCACAATCGTATAAGAAAATTCAAAAGCCGCTGCAGGCTCAGAACCGGTAATCACTCGTCCATCTTGATGCACAAACTCTCCTGTAAAATGACCATCAGCAATTTGTTTTTCAAATCCAGGATAACAAGTATACGTTCTACCACTTAAAGCTCCAGAATTTTCAATCGCAATAGGTGCAGCACAATTAGCTGCAATCAATTTACCTGCATCATAATGAAGTTTGACGAATTCTTGGACCTCTTGATGATTTTTTAACAATTTTGCTCCTGGCATACCACCGGGTAAAATAACAATATCATATAATTCATTTTTCACAGCTAATAATTCTTTATCTGTAGAAATAGTTAAACCATGAGAACCCGTTGCCTCATTTCCTAATACTCCAACAATATCTACTTCTACTCCTGCACGACGTAAAAATATCCATTGGAGCGATTGCTTCAATCTCTTCAAAACCTGTTGTCAATACAATGGCTGCTCTTTTCATCGAACTCCTCCTTGTTCTTCTTCCATTTTATTTTACCGATTTTTATGCTTATTTTTCAACCGTGATAACGTTTCAGTTATTCATTGACAATTACTTTTTTTATCAGTATATTGAATTCATTAAATGAAAAATATAATCCCTAGGAGGAAACAAATGACTTGGAAAATTATTACGGATTCTGGTTTGTGATATCAAACATGTAGAATCTCTACCTGAGCATTGTACTTATGTGAATGTTCCTTTAACGATTCATGTAGGTGAGGAAGAATTTATTGATAATGAAGCTTTAGAAATTGATCAAATGATGGTAAAAATGTATGCCTATGAAGGAAAAACATCTTCATCTTGTCCAAGCCCTGAGAGCTATTTACAATCATTTGAAGGTGCTGATAAGATTATTGTTGTAACCATTACTGGTACTTTATCTGGAAGCCATAATAGCGCACAATTAGCAAAAAAAATGTACTTAGAAGAACATCCTGAAGCAAAAATCGAAATTATCGACAGCTTATCTGCCAGTGGAGAAATGGTATTAATCACACAAGCCATTGCAACCTTCATCAAAGAAGACCCTTCTTTTGAAGTAGTTGTTGAAAAAGCTCGTAATTATCATTCAAAAACTAAATTATTATTTGCCCTAGCAAGTGTAGATAATTTAGTGAAAAACGGTCGTCTTAGTAAATTAGTTGGACGTGTTGTTGGATTATTAAATATTCGCATGGTTGGACAAGCTAGCACTGAAGGAACTCTAGAATTACTACATAAATCACGTGGACAAAAACGTGCCGTTACTGCCATTTGGGATGAAATGAAGAAAAATCATTACCAAGGTGGACGTGTGGCGATTAGTCATTGCGACAATCCAGAAATTTGTGCCATGATTACGACAGCAATTCACTCTGAATTCCCTAATGCTGATGTTCAAACTTATCCTACTAGTGGATTATGTAGCTACTATGCTGAACAAGGCGGTATTTTAATGGGTTATGAGACTCATTAATTACATTCTATAACAAACAAATAAACGACTCCTATCAAACGATAAGAGTCGTTTTTATTATACTAATTCACTTTTCAAATAAGCATCTACTAAAGCTTCAGTTGCTTGAATTGATTTCATATGAGTTCTTTCATAGGAATGACTTGATTCGATTCCTGCTCCTAGTAAAAGCATGTTTGACATCTGCTCCTGCACGCATGGCAGCTGAAGCATCACTTCCATAAAATGGATAAATATCTAATCGATAGTTAATTTCTTTTTCTTTTGCTAAGTCTACTAAATGTTGACGTAGTGTGTAATTATAGGGCCCTGAACCATCTTTCACACAAATAGAAACCGTATATTCATCTGTTTGTTGGTCATCTCCCATTGCACCCATATCGACTGCTAAAAAATTCTACAGTATTTTCAAGAATACTACTATTCGCCCCTGTTCCTGTTTCTTCAATACATCTAAACATAAAATGTGGTGTTAGCAAACTTCTATATTATAGAACGAAAGTAATAGAATTGTTGTTTAAAATTAAACTTTAGAATTAAAAATATTTTATAGTTCAGAAATACACAAGAAATATTTTTGCTGATTTTGATCTGTCACACAATATTTTTTTATCATCTGACCAGCTTTTTATTTATGGCTACTTTACTAATAATCTTCATCAATCACTCCTCGATTAACTTTACAACATTATTATATTCTTAACTAATGAAAAAGTAATTCGTAGTCCGTTCATTCTTTCACACTTCCTAAAGATACATAAATTTTTACCATGTTCTGAAATTATAAATTCTTCTTAAAATGAATAATTCTATTTGCCTCCTGAAATCCAATATTGAGATGAAATATTATAGAATCCGTATTCGTTAAAGTACAGTCACTTGCAAACTCCTTACATCCTTTATTTTTCGCCCATTCCTCACATTTTGTACAGAGATTTTTAGCAATATTCTTTAAACGATATTCCTCGTCGACAATAATCCCTTCTAAGAATCCAACAGGACTATATTTACAACCTTCAACATAATCAAATCTGAGTGAACATAGTGCTAGACCTACAATTGTGTCACCTTCAACTTCAGTAAAGATTGCAGTATTTTTGCCATTCGTATATTTTTTTACTTCATCAATAGCTTCTTTATCAGACAATCGGGGCCATAATTGTTTCATTAGTTTAGCCGTTTTTATATAATCATTTGTTATTCCATCCATATTGATGTTCCTCCTCAAATTACAAGCAAATGTTTCGAATCATGCTGTTACTTTGTTGCTCATTGATTGATACCAATACCATCCCCTTCTACTTTTCGACTTTCTCAGATTGGAAGAGCAGAGCCACACACTCAGCGGTTCGAACTTACCGTATCATCTCGTCGGTATTTCTCCTTATTCTACGAGTCCTATCCCATTGGCGGAGCATCTACTTCTACTTCGCTAATGCCTCAGCTCGTACAAGCAGTGATACCACCTCAACATGAAACAAGTGAACACTACGTATGCCAAGTAGTCTTGTCTGTAAGTAGAAACAGGTCTATAAGCTTTTTATCAATGGCATAAGGTTATCGTACATAAGAGTCGTTTTTATTATACTAATTCACTTTTTAAATAAGCATCTACTAAAGCTTCGGTTGCCTAAATTGATTTTATATGTGTTCTTTCATAGGAATGACTTGATTCAATTCTCCTTTGTTCTATTTAAATTTTGTGTGATACATTCACAGCAACATTCATCAATAACTTTCAATTACATAACCTCCATATATTTAAAACCATTTAATTCAAGGTAAATCCCAACCAATTTTTCATTTATAGTTTTTTTAAATTAAAAATACCCCTTGATTGTATCGTCAATTATCGGTATCATTCAAGGGGTGAATAGGAAAAAAATAGTTTATAGATTCTTTACATTCAAAGCTCTAAAAGCATTTAATACTGCGATGATAGTTACACCTACATCTGCAAATATAGCTGCCCACATAGTAGTTATTCCAAAAAGCACTCAAAAATAAGAACAATTATTTTTTTATTCCAATTGCAAATACTATGTTTTTGATGTGCAATTTTTAGTGTCTTTTTAGAAATCTTCATTGTAGTAGCAATTTTCGATGGCTCATCAGTCATAATTACAACATCAGAAGCTTCAATGGCCGCATCAGAACCCTAAACCACCCATTGCTATTCCAATGTCTGCACGAGCTAATACAGGTGCATCATTGATTCCGTCACCAACAAAGGCAAGTTTACCTTTTTTAGATTTTTGCGAAAATAATTCTTCTAATTTTTCAACTTTGTCTGCTGGCAACAGTTCTGTATAAACCTTATCAAGACCAAGCTCTTTAGCAACTTTTGAACCAATACTTTTTATTATCACCTGTCAACATAACTATTTGTTTAATATTAGCTGCCTTAAGTTCCTTGATTGCTTGTGCTGAATCTTCCTTTACCTCATCAGCAATTACAATGTAACCTATATATTTGTTATTAACAGCAACATGTACAATAGTACCGATCAGCTCTCCCTTGAAATAAGGGATATCCATCATTTTCATAAGTTTGATATTTCCTGCCATAACCTTTTTGCCATCTACTGTTGCAATAACACCATGACCTGATATCTCTTCTACATCTGAAATACGTCCATTGTCTATTTCTTTGCTATATGCACGTTTCAGTGAAAGTGAAATCGGATGATTGGAATAGCTTTCTGCATGTGCAGTTAATTCTAGTAGCTCTTCTTTGGAAACTCCTTCTGGATGAATTTCCTGTACATTAAATACACCTTTCGTTAGTGTTCCAGTTTTATCAAAAACAACAATTTCAGTTTCTGCTAATGCCTCTAAATAATTACTACCCTTGACTAAAACACCTTTTTGAGGCTCCACCTATTCCACCGAAGAAACTCAAAGGAATTGAAATAACTAAAAGCACACGGACAGGATACCACAAGGAATGATAGTGCTCTATATATCCAATCACTAAAAGTCGCCCCGTCTATAACAAGAGGTGGTATAATAGCTAGAAAAACTGCAATTATAACCACAACCGGTGTATAATATCTCGCAAACTTCGTAATAAATTGTTCTGAATTGGATTTTTTACTACTTGCATTTTCAACTAAATCAAGAATTTTTACTTACAGTAGATTCTCCAAATTCCTTGGTAACCTCTGCTGTAATAACCCCATTAATGTTGATGCACCCACTTAGGATATCACTTCCAACTTCTACTTCACAAGGAACAGATTCGCCTGTTAGTGTCGATGTATCAATCATTGAACTTCCCTCAATTACCTTGCCATCAAGAGGAATTTTTTCTCCTGCTTTAATTACAATAATATCTCCAATTTGTACTTCATCTGGGTCAACTTTGACAAGTTCATCACCTTTTTTAATATTTGCATAATCTGGTCGAATATCCATAAGGCTTGCAATTGACTTTCTCGACTTGCCAACTGCATAGCTTTGAAACAGTTCTCCAACTTGATAAAACAGCATAACTGCAACACCTTCAGGATACTCACCAATAAAAAATGCACCAATTGTTGCAATACTCATTAAAAAATTTTCATCGAAAACTTGACCTTTAAAAATATTTTTTACAGCTCTTTTTACAACATCTCCACCTACAATAATGTAACTTATTATAAAGAGAGCAATCTGTAACCATTCGTTATTTAAACTAAGCAATACTGCTGTAGCTAACACGGCTGCACCAATAATTATTCGCCATAGTCGTTTTGTCATACTAAATAGCCTCCTTTAAGCCTTTTTCATAGTTGTATCGGGTTCGATTTTAACTATTTTTTCGGCCTCTGCTATTATTGTTGGCATTTTTTCATCCTCACCATCAATAACGAGTTTTGTGGTCATAAAGTTAACAGTAGCTTCTTTCACTCCATCAAGCTCATTAATAGCCTTTTCCATTTTTGCCGCGCAATTTGCACAATCTAAACCTTCAAGTATAAATTTCTTTTTCATTATTAAATCCTCCTAAATATTATTTGTAATTTTATTTTGAATACTACAAGTCTTTTTCAAATTTTCTTGAAGCATTGCTCATTTGAAATGAAGACTTAAATATATGCCCAAATATCTTCAAAAAATATTCTATTCTACCGCATTACTACTTCTCGTTGATATGAATTAGACCTTGGTCAAATATTTCTCTTACATGATCATCAACTAATGAATAATATACTACTTTGCCTTCTTTTCTGTTTTTCACTAAATTAGCTTGTTTTAAGACTCTCAGCTGATGGGAAATTGCTGATTGTGTCATGTTAAGTAATACAGCGATATCACAAACACACATTTCAGCTTCATGTAAAGCCCATAATATCCTGATTCGTGTTGAATCTCCAAATACTTTAAACAATTCTGCTAGATCATAAAGGCTTTCTTCTTGAGGCATTTTATCTCTAACTTGATTTACAATATCCTCATGAATTACATTGTAGTCACATCTTTCAATTGAATTAAATTTTTTAGTCATATTATCACCTCTTTTTAAATCATTTCACCTGATTACTTGAATAAGCATTCATACGTTGTGTATTTATTATATTATTATTTTTCTATTGTGTCAATAGTTATATGAGCATTTATTCAAGTGTTTTTTTATTATTTAAAATATCTCAAAAACATCTACTAAGACATTAGTACAGTCCTTTCTCGATATCCTGTTCCATACATATCCTTTAAACAATTCCTTAAAAATAAAGACTTCTCCTTCAGTACAAGTTTTTCGGTTTCTTTAATAGCTTCATCTAACAGCTTATTACATCACTCTTGTGGTCAACTCCTTATCAATAACTTTATAAATAACATTTTTGATAATATCACATGTATAAATCATGTAAAAGTCAATGCAAAAACCGCCAATCAAGAGAACCTAACTCTTAATTGACGGTTTATATTAGTATTAAATGGTTCTATAATTTATAGGGTTGATGGAGAAAAATCTACCAACCCTATTTTTAGTGTATACAAAAAGGGCTTCATCCCTTATATTAAAAAGCGTCCAAACTATTTAGAGGAGATGAAAACCCTATGACAAATATACATGATGTTGTGCTACAAATCAAAGATAAAAATGTAATCTGGGAAGATAAAGCGGAGGAAGTATATTTTAAGAAGAAAAAAAGCCTGTTTTTCTACGCTACTTATACCTATTATCCTAATACTTGTCCTAACTGTGGCTGTGTAAATCACGATAATTCTATTGTAAAAAATGGTACTCGTACTTCTCGCATTACTCTTAATTAAGTTTCTGGATTATCTGCCTTTCTTACATTAAGAAAACAGCGCTTTTTCTGCCGAGAATGCTCCCATAGTTTTACTGCTGACACAACTAGTATCGTTGACCGTAATGGTTTTATTTCTAAAAAAATGTTAAGAATGAAATTAAAGTAAAAGCTTGTGATACAGTATCTGAAACCCATATTGCTAAAGAAATGAATGTTTCCGTTCATACTGTTCGTAGAGTTGTCAATGAAACTGCTGACTCTCTTAGAATTAAGCCTTTAAATGAATTACCTGAACATATGTGTTGGGATGAATTTAAATCGGTAGCTTCAGCTGAAGCTAGTATGAGTTTTGCTTATTGTGACGCTATTACTCATCAACTAGTTGATGTGGTTCAAGATAGAAAAATGGGGAATTTAGTTCGCTATTTCAATCAGTTTCCTCTAGAAACTCGACTAAATGTTAAAACAATTTCGATTGATATGTATGCTCCATACATCGAAGTCATTAAACGTTTATTCCCTAAGGCTAAAATTATTATTGATCCATTCCATATTATTCAAGCTTTAAACAGAGAATTAAACAAGACAAGAACAAGAAAAAAATGAATCAAGTACGCTATAAGGATAGACGACTTTATAATAAATTAAAAACGTTACTGGAAACTAATATTAAAGAATAGAGATGAACTTCAATCATACAACTATAAATATTACAGATTATTCGATTGGTTAACACATTCTCAAGGAATTGTAGATTATTTATTACAAGAAGTTTCTACATTAAAAACCTGAATATGAAACAGTCCATCAACTAAGAGAAGCATTCCAAGAACGTGATTTCAATGAATTTAAAGAAGGATTATTAACGGTAAACAGTAAACAACTTTCGGATGGTTTTAAATCGTGTGCTACAAACATTTAAGAAACTTTTACCATATATTCAGAATACATGTGAGTATCCAACACTTTCAAATGGTCCTATTGAAGGCATTAACAACAAGATAAAAAGTACTAAAAAAGAAATGCTTATGGCTATAGTAGTTTTACTCATTTTAGAAATAGGATTCTATTAATGTCGAAACTATTTACTCCAACAACTAAAAAAGGAATTAAGCAACCTGACGCTGCTTAATTCCTTCACTAAAAATTGTTTCATCAACCCTATTTGACAAAGAGCCTTAATTGCATTCTATAACAAAAATAAACGACTCCTATCAAACGATAAGAGTCGTTTTTATTGGTTCTATAATTGTTCCTTCCTAAAAAGTTTTGTTCTATCACCTAAACGAGCAAAACCAAATTATCAATTACGAAAAATATATAACCTCATCGCATACCTCTTCTAAAAATTCATAGTCATGAGATATTATTAAAATCAAATCTTTCTCTTCTTTAAAAATTCTTTATATTTTCAGCAACTACTTTCATGCTTGCATAATACAAATCCCGTATTCCTCAAAATGATTTTTATCCGGTATTTCGACCCTTTTCTTCAAAAATAGTCCCATAATACACCTCTCTGAATTTACTTTGGAATTTCATATTATCAAGCGAAAGATTTCCAATCCCATAGCCCTCAATTTCTTTATTTTAGCAATCCATCTGTTTTTCATCACAAATTGGTGGAATAGTAAAGGAACTATCATCTATCTTTATTTGGGCATAAAGCATTTCGTTTGTATAACAATATCCCTTGAATGATGGGTATCCATCCAAATTCTTTAATATCTCATCCGGTAAACATCTAAAATCATAATCTCTTAATGCTCCTGCGCCAAGCAGTCTCTCTGTTCTGTAAGCGTTAATTTCCTTTGCATATTTTTGACAAAATTCATCTGGATTTTCTTCATAGAGCATTATATCTTCCGCATCTATAGCATAATACCGGTCATATCCCACAACCCACGAAATATGAACGCAAAGTAAATACCGCTTCATTTCTGGGCAAAACTCTACCGAAAAAAATTTATCTCTGTTGATTTTTTCATTTTCTATGCTTATTTCCTTTATGGACAGATCCATCATCATTTCACCTTTATATCTGATACCTTTTCCATCTACAACATTTCAGCTTTCAGCTGTTTCATCGACACTCGAACTTCTTTCCACCGGTCATTCTCTGTGTCGCAGCCCCGAAGAAGCAGGCTGTCGTTGTCCCAGCGGACAAACTCAATATCGTCAAATCGGGTGTCGTCCGGGTCAACGATGTGCCGCAGATTCAGCCAACGCTCCGGGGGTTGGGGCTGGAACGGGCAGGAAAAGGCCAATACGATAGTGGAGTAGGGACAGGCCCAAATGCAGCCGGTGACAGCCAGCAGATCCGTGCCGGGGTCATAGTCCGCGCTGGTCCAGATGAATACTTCTTCGACTTCCTGCCCCTCCTCTGGGTGGACACAGGAAGGGAAATAGTGCATCTCCTGTCCGCTCTCCACCTCCAGAACGCTCTATCCACACAGTTCTGTGCGGGAGATTAGATAGTGCTTTCCGTTGCGGTGGCGAAACAGGGAGCAGAATTCACCATCCGTGTCTAGATTACGCCAAGCATACCGCATCTTTCCCTCATTGTCCAGCAGTTGGCTTTCACTGCCGCAGAGATGTAGATTGCCGTCATAAAGGTAGGCTTTGGAGCGGATAGAATACCCATCCATCAACGGAAACTGCTCGTCTTGCTGAGGAGATCGGTTCTCCGGCGCAAACATAGCATCATACTGCGCCCACCAGTCCCGATAGCGTTTTTCATGGGCGATGTTTTCATTGTTCATTGAGATACCTCGCCAGTTTCTTCTCCAGCAGTTCTGTCATATCATTGCAGAGGCGCCTTACCTTGTCCTGCTCATGAGCGTAGTACCAGATGGTATCCTCTCCGGGGCGGAGCAGGAGCTGGTCACCGTCCGCTTCTTTCCAGAACTCGCCCAGCACACAATACCGCTCTCCATGAATAGTCAGATCAAACATCCCAGAAAGGGTAAGAATCACGCCAGTGGATACATTGATGCCTGCGGTCAGCAGGAAAAACTCCCGCACCTGGGACGGGAGCGTGAAGTCCAGCATGCTTTCTTGATTCCTGATCTGTTCCTCCGCGGCGGCAGGCTGGATTATATCCGTGGGGTCCAGCACCTTTGCCAATGCCTTGAAAAACTTGGGGTATTGGCCAAATAGTTCTGGGTGGCTGGCCTTGAATTCCTTTTGCTTTTCCCGCTGCACCCGATCCTGTTCCTTGCAGAAAGCGTCCAGCTCGGCCAGATACCGCTCCTGGTAGAGACTGCTAGCTTCAAATGCTATGCCGCTCTTTTCCAGAATGGCGATGGCTCCCTTTTGGCTGCCAAACACCGGGACCCACTGAAAGCCGTGTCGGCGGGGCTTTAGTTTCAGGAATTCGCCCCGACTCAGCAGGGCTTTCAGTTCCGGCTCATGCTCGTCCCACCAGTTCCGCCAACTTTCCGGTGTTTCCCGGCCTTCGACCAGGTCCAGGAGCTTTGCTGTCAGGTTTTTTTGGTCCATAAGATCTTCCTCCTTTTTAGACTTGTTGTAATGTTCTCGTAATTCTATTCCACATTTCCTTTTTATCTGTGCAATATATAATGTTGGAACTTTTAATTGAGATTTATTCCAAACATATTCTTTGATTTAAGCATATATTGCCTTACTTTCAGCACTTGTCAAATCCAGCTCATCCAGCTCATCCAGCTCAATTTCAACGTCTATATGCTTAGTTTGGACAAAAGTGCTACCGTCTCAAAGTGGGCCGTTACAACACGACTATTCGTGTTGTCCTTCCCCTCTACCGTTATGATAATATTTCCCTTTGGTGTTCTTTTATAAGGGTATCCTAATTTTTCTAGAGTTTTCATTAAATACTCTTGTACTCCTACTGTATATCCCGTTGGAGAAGGGACTGCTAATAATTCTTATAAAAATCCTATTGTTTGATTCATCCTAAATTCCTTTCAAATAACTTCTAAATCCCTACCATGTCTCGGTAAAGTTGATGCGCATAACTATCCGTCATTCCTGAGATAAAAATCAGTTGCCAATAATAAGCGTAAATATAATTTTTCCACTTCAGATTTACCTTCTGCAAAATAATGATACGAACGTTTTTGACTTTCAGAAATGATGCCAATTTTCTTCAAATCAACATAATCTAATCGACGGTTTGTATCATAGGCGACTAATGGTGGAACAAAACTATCTAATAAATACGTTAAAGTAGAATAACCTGAAATTTCCAAACGTAAAAATACTTTTTATGATCGTATATTTTATCTTCAGAAATTTTTTTCTTAAATGCGATATATAATTCATGCGCACTAGAGTCCGTTAATAAATCTTCTTGATACTCTCCATTCATAATCTTCTCATAATGAAGAACAAAAGACTCAGTCGCCGCATCAATTAACATCGTTCTTAAATCCACAAAAAAATTGATTAATACTAAAAAAATTTCCTCATCAATGGTTTCTAATATTTTCACAACTTTTTGAATGCAAAGAAGTTTTATCTTCTTTTTAATACCGTAAGTAAATACTCTTTTGCAACAGCAAATCTTAAAACACCTTTTCCAATGGCATCTTCCATATCTGCAATTAAATATGCAATATCATCTGCAGCTTCTAAAATAAACGTCAATGGATGGCGATTTTCTCCTGTTCCAGTAATCGAAGTAATTTGACGGAAAATATCCTCTTCAGATCTGAAAAATCCTACTTTTTTTGAAGTAATTTTCTCAGATTTTGGCTGATTAGAAGCTCTTGTGTATTTTAAGATTGTATTAATCGTCGCAGGAGTTAAATCTAATCCATCAAAGTTCCCCTTAAAATCATGTAACTTCGTTACGATTCTTAGTGATTGTGCATTCCCTTCAAAATGATAAAAATCATGTACATAAGGACTCGCTAAAAATTCTTCTGCCACATCTGAATGTTCTGCTAGAATTCGTGGTAAATTTTTCTTAAACCATTGTCGAATAATATCTTCTCCAAAATGTCCATAAGGAGGATTCCCAATATCATGTAATAAACTTGCACATTCTACAATTCGAGCAATATCACTTTGATGCTCAATCATTTCTTGCTTACTAGAATCTTTATCTGGATTTTGTTGCAATAATCGTATAATTTCACTCACTAGTGTTCTTGCAATCATCGCCACTTCTAAAGAATGTGTTAACCTTGTATGAATAAAGTCTAATCTTTCTAATGGAAATACTTGCGTCTTATCTTGTAATCGCCTAAAAGCGGGACTTGTTACAATTCTTTTATAATCATCATCAAACTCGTTACGATGGTTTGAATCTTTATCTGAAAGACGAGTAGTTGCCAATAAAGTTTTCCATTCCATGTCATCACTCCTTTCCTCTATCTTAAACCAATTTACGAAACATTTCCATCTTAGAAAGAAAAAAGAGCAAAGTATTCGACTACTTCACTCTCTAATGATTATTTGGATAAAATCAATTCTTCTTTCATATGAATATCGTGTAATTCTCGTTTAAAGAAAAATAGACAAAGAACTAAAGAAATGACATCTGATACAGGAGTAGCAAACATCATCCCCTCTACTCCAAAAATATAAGTCATCAATAACATGCCCGGTAATAAAATCAATAATTGTCTTGCTAATGATAAAAAAATGCTCCCGTTTTTGCTTTTCCAATTGCTGGGAAAAAAATGTTGTAATTAAAAATCGTTATTCCATTAATTAAAGTAAATAGCATAAAGTATCTCATATAACGAATTCCAAATTCAAAATACAAATCATTTCCATTACCGAATAGTTGAATAATTTGTAAGGGAAAAAATTTCAAACACTGCCCAAGTAACAAATGAAAGTCCAAATCCAATTTTTAATGCTAGAAAAAAATCGTTTGACGTACTCGCTCGTAATATTTTGCTCCATAATTATATCCAACAATCGGCTGAACTCCTTGCGTCATTCCAATAATTAATGCAATAAAAAAATAACAAATACTTTAGAAACAATTCCACCAACTGCAATTGGAATTTCACTTCCATAAATAGACATAGCTCCATAAGTTTTCAATAAATTATTCGACACAATTTGTACAATTAAGGCTGATATTTGAAAAAAATAAATGAAGTCAATCCTAGAGCAGCAATTGCTTCTACTTGCTTCATATGTGGGATAAAAATCTTCCCATTGAAATTTCACGGAACGAAACTTTGGAATATAAGCAAATAATAATAATGCTGAAACCATCTGACTGATCACCGTTGCCCAAGCTGCTCCAGCAATTCCCATTTGAAATACAAAAATGAAAAATTGGGTCTAATACTGTATTTAAAACAGCTCCGGCAATTATCGCCATCATTGAAAAAGTCGCTCTTCCATCTGAACGAACAAGCGGATTAAATCCTGTTGAAAATAAGAAAAACGGAATTCCATACGCCGTAATGCGAGAATACTCCATGGCATAATCAAAAATTTGATTTGTTGCTCCAAATAGTTGCATTAACGGGGCTAAAAAGATTTGAACAAGCACGCAAACTGCAATTCCCATCACGATTAATTGAACGACTGCTGTACCTGCAATTCTTCTTGCTTTCTCGACTTCTTTGCGACCTAATTCTAAATTAAAATTAGATGCAGCTCCTACTCCTGTCATTAATCCTAATGCTAAACAAATCGTTGTAATTGGAAAAGCAATATTCGTCGCAGCATTTCCTAAATAGCCAACTCCTTGTCCAATAAAAATTTGATCAACGATGTTATATAAGGCATTGACGACATTAGCAATCATTGCGGGAATCGCTAATTGCATCAATAATTTTTTGATAGGCTGTGTTCCCATCGGGTTTTCAATAGTTGTCATATATGAACTCCTTTTTTGTAACTTCGAACAAAAAAATATTGTAAGGCGGTTTTAAATAAATATGTCAATGAAATATTTTTTTCTATATGAACAGTAGTTATCTTTTTCTATTTTTTTCCAAACTCTTTCTATGATACTTAAACTACTCGATTTATAAATATGATTTCTTGAAATAGTCGTATCTCGTAATCTTACAATCTCAGGATGATTTCTCACTTCACTTTGTCTCCAAGAACTATAATTAATCCCTAATTGTTCACACATTTCTCTTGTTGTTAAGTTTTCCTTGCACATTGTCGTTTTCTGATATCCCAATTTTTGTAACAATTTATCAAATCGTTCTGGATTTTGTTCAATTGCATTAAATACTAAATCTTCTACTTCCATAAATTTTTTCCCTTCTATTGATTAGATACCTTATTATACTACCATTTATTAATAAACAATGAATAGGATATTTGTAAACTATTTTGTGAGTGAACCTCCTAACTTTACACTCATAGGTGCTTCAGCTATAATAAAATAAAAAATTACTCAATTTTTATAGGAGGAAGATTATGGAATGGTATGATTATATGATAAACGCATCCAAGCAATCACGTTTCAATGCTAGTCACTGGTTTCGATATTTAAGAAAAGTTATTTTTGAAGATTATTCTTATTTAACAGACGAAGATATCGAAAAATTATTGAACTCAATGAACTTACTCAATTTCAAAAAGTGAGTTTAAAATATGCTGTTCAAAAAAACATAGTCCTACTCACGAATATGTCATTTCATTAAATAAACCTGCAAAATTAACAAATGTTCAAAAAATTAATGGAGAAATACAAACATGGATAAAATGAAACCTGTCTTTGAAGCCTTAAACCAAGAATTATCTCAAGAAAATCTTCCTTTAACAATTATTTGTGTTGGTGGTTATGTGTTAGAATATCATGGCTTGCGAGCTACCCAAGATGTAGATGCTTTTTACGAAGAAACTCATCATATCAACGAGATAATTGCTCGTGTTGGTCAAAAGTTTAACCTAAATACTCAGGAAGAACTATGGCTCCAACAATAATGTAGCCAATATGAATCAACAACCTCCATTAGATTTATGTGATACCTTGTACTCCTTTACTCACTTAACCGTACTAGTTGCACCAATTGAATATGTACTCGGAATGAAAATGATGAGCGCTCGAGAGCAAGATTTAAAAGATATTGGGATGATTATTAAATTTAAAAACTTCCGTTCCCCTTTCGATACCTTTGATACCTTGAAAAAATGGGCTTTTCTATCATTGATTTTTCAATTCTATTAGAAGGATTTAGCTACGCATACGGCATTGACTGGTTAGAGGAATTTTTCAAAAAAAACCAAGAACAACTTCAAAAATACTATTAATCACACAAAAGACAATTTCTCAATTAGAAGTTGTCTTTTTTCATTTTCAAAATATTCTCACACCATAAAAAATATCCACCGGATAAACCGATGGATACTCATTTACTGATTAGATTAGTCTTCTAACGGACGAGAGAAGTTTGCAATTTCACGTTGAACACGTTCTAAGTATGCTTCAACTGTCATTGTAACAGTTTCTTTTGAACCATAGCGACGAACTGTAACTGTTCCTTCTTCAACTTCTTTATCCCCAATTACTAATTGATAAGGGATTTTTTGTGTTTGAGAGGCACGAATCTTGTAACCCATTTTTTCATTACGGTCATCTAACTCAACACGTAATCCTAAGCTCATCATTTTTTCTTTTAATGCACGAGCTGCATCATAATGATGTTCTACACTTACTGGAATAATAGTTGCTTGAACTGGAGCTAACCAAGTTGGGAATGCTCCTTTATATTCTTCGATTAAGTAAGCTACAAAACGTTCTGCAGTTGATACTACTCCACGGTGGATAACTACTGGACGGTGAGTGTTATCTCCATCTTCACCCACATAAGTTAAATCGAAACGTTCTGGTAATAAGAAGTCTAATTGGATTGTAGACATTGTTTCTTCTAAGCCCATTGCTGTTTTGAATTGAATATCTAATTTTGGACCATAGAATGCAGCTTCACCAATCGCTTCGAAATATTCTAAGCCCATTTCATCCATTGCTTCTTTTAACATTGCTTCTGCTTTGTTCCACATTTCATCATCATCGAAATATTTATGTTTATCTTCTGGATCACGATAACTTAAACGGAAACGATAATCTTTTACATTGAAATCTTTATATACTTCACGAATTAAATCTAGAATACGTTTGAACTCATCTTTAATTTGATCTGGACGAACAAATGTATGACCATCATTTAATGTCATTTCACGTACACGTTGTAAACCAGATAATGCTCCTGATTTTTCATAACGGTGCATCATACCTAATTCAGCAATACGAATTGGTAATTCACGATAGCTGTGAATATGATTTTTATAAACCATCATGTGGTGAGGACAGTTCATTGGACGTAATACTAATAATTCACCATCTCCCATGTCCATTGGTGGGAACATATCTTCTTGATAATGAGCCCAGTGACCAGAAGTTTTATATAATTCAACATCTGCCATAATTGGTGTATATACGTGTTCGTATCCAAGGCTAATTTCTTTATCAACAATATAACGATCAATGGTACGACGAATTGTAGCACCTTTTTGGTAACCAGAATGGTAATCCTGAACCAACTTCTTGGCTAATCATAAATAAGTCTAATTCTTTTCCTAATTTACGGTGGTCACGTTCTTTAGCTTCTTCACGCATTTTCAAGAATTCTTTTAAGTCTGCTTTATCAAAGAATGCTGTTCCGTATACACGTTGCATCATTTTGTTATCAGAATTTCCTCTCCAGTATGCTCCTGCAAGAGATAATAATTTGAAGACTTGAATACGTCCTGTTGAAGGAACGTGGATTCCACGACATAAGTCTACGAAATCTTCTTGTTGATAAATAGAAATTGTTTCATCTTCTGGTAAACCATTAATTAATTCTACTTTATATGGATCGTTTGCAAAGATTTCTAACGCTTCTGCACGGCTTACTTCACGACGTACGATTGGATAGTTTTCTTTTACAATTTTCATCATTTCAGCTTCTACTTCTGGAAGAGCATCTTCTGTTAATTGGTTTGGCATATCTGTATCATAGTAAAATCCTGATTCAATTGCTGGCCCTACCCCAAAATGAATTCCTGGGTATAAACGAGTTAACGCATGCGCTAATAAGTGCGCAGTTGAGTGACGTAAAATTCTCAATGCATCTTCATGATCTGGTGTTACGATTTCAATACTAGCATCTTCAGTTAATGCATGCTCTAAATCGACTAATTCTCCATTTACTTTACCTGCAAGTGCTTTTTTTGCTAAGCTCTTACTAATACTTTCAGCAACTTCTTTCACTGAAATTCCTTGTTCAAATTCCTTTTACAGCTCCATCTGGAAATGTAACTTTAATCATTGACATTGTTCTCCTTCTTTCCTTTCAAAAATGCTTTAAAAAACAAAAAAACCATAGTTTGCATACTCATACAAACTATGGGACGTTATTTCTACGTGGTTCCACCCAAATTCATTCGTTTTAAACGAATCTCTTAAACGGACTAACGCTCCGATACGCCTTGCCTTACTTTATTCAAACAAGGATTCAAAAGTGGTAAAACTATCTCGGATGAAGTGTTCCACCAACCCACTTCTCTCTATTAGATAACCAGATAACAGTTTCTTGTCTTTTTCATCATTTTCAAAATATTTAATTCATAAGTTATTCTACCACTAATTTTATAAAAATCAAGTCATTTGTTTCCTTTTTGAAAATTATGAATAGCGACGATTTTCTCCTGCTAAGAAAATTTCTTTCGATAGGAAACGTACTCGTTCGATCAAACGTTTCGCCTTTAATAGCTCTACATCCCCACGATTTGAGACACTTAAATGTTCTTGTAATTCTTCAATCGTTAAATTAGATGAAAAAGAATGTTGGTAATTCTTGCATCATACGATATTCCAATACAATCATTAAAATTTCATCTCTAAACCAAGCAGAATTTGATTCAGCTCCAATATCGTCTAACATTAAGATTGGTGAAGTTTTTAAAAATTCAACCTTTTCTTCTAAACGATTAGCACCAATCGCACTTTTTAATTCACTAGACAAACTTGGAACATGCACTAAAGTTGTTTCAAATCCGAGTTGAGCTAATTCATTTGCAATAGCTGCTAAGAAATACGTTTTTCCAACTCCAAAGGAACCGACTAAATACATCGCACGATGAAACTCATTTGGTTTTGCAGATAATTCATTGATAAATTGCAATGAAGCTTGAAAAGTTTCTTGACGCTCTTTTGTAATATCTAAGGAATTTAATGTCACCTGTAGTAAATTTTTAGGCATATTAATGGCATGGATTCGATTCGTTAAATCTTGCTGTTGTTGTTTTTGGATAAACTCTTGAGTTGGACGATACACGACTTCAACAAAACCTTGGTTGACCCTTAATAGTGGTTCCATCCCTTTAATGTATGTTTCTACACCTTGGATACGAGCATCACGTTGTTGAACATATTCTAATAGGGGCTGAATAGCTTTTCACTAAATTTTCTTGCGGAATTTCATCTTGATGTTCTTGTAAAAACTGTTGAACTTCTTTGTCTTGTAAAAACTTCTGCTACAATTTTTGATATTGTTGTTGAAATGCTGTAGTAGCCGTTTTATTGCCAAATAAATCTTGCATTCCTTCCATCTCTATTCTCCCTTCACTTGTTCAGAATTCCCACTTGTTTTCAATTGCGAAAGCTGTGCTTTTAATAATTGAAGATTTTCATCATCCAATGGACTTTCTTTTGTTTCATTTGGTTTCATCGCCCAGTCAGGAACAGAAGCCACTCTTCCTTTCAGAGCATTTCCATAATATTTTTACCTGAGTAGGACTGTACTTGTCGATTTTCAATTTTTCTTTACGACTAGCTTTTAAATTCTTTATCTCTTTGACGAACTGCTTCAATCGCTTGTTCAGCTGTTTGAATTCCTTTTTGACTCCAATCATTCGCAATCGTATCCATTAAATTTTTTTATTAATTGTTGGATTATTTTTAACAACTAATACGTAATGAATTAAAAATATTAATCACTTCAGATGGAATCGTTCCTACTTGAACTAAATCTAAAACAATCCGTTGTTCTCCATTTGAAACATAACCATTTCTTTGTTGCTTAATACTTGTCATAAAGTCAAAAGGCGTCATTTCTTTTGCTAATGTAATTAATCGTTGAATCGCCTGAGGTAAATGAGTAGACGTTAAAGTTGTTTCTTGTTGTTCTTCTACAACAACTTCTGACACTGTAGGCATACTTTCTTCTTTCGGAACAACTGAAGTTACAGTAGCCTCCTCTTGTTTAGGAGCTGCTAAATGCTGATTGGCATTAATAATAATCGAATACAATTCCTTTTCATCAATCTCACCCGTTGATAAATCTGCAGCATAAATCACATATTGCGCAATTTCTCTTTCCGTTAATCCATAATATAATTGGAAGCTATTTAACATTTGCTTCACTTCATCTGTTAAAGCCTGTTCATGAACAAATTGACTCTTTAACAAGTCCGTTAATAATTCCCAGTCAATAGTAGAATTCATAACTAATGATTCTTGTTGCTTCACATCTTTAATCATTTGTTTTTCTTGAGCAATATTTCTCTTGTACTGTGACATATTAAAAGGTAATTGGAATCCTTCTTGGAAAGTACTAGTAACATCTTCCCCATAAGCAGCCTTTTCCTTTACACTAAAACGTTTTTGTAAGATTTCAAAACGTTGATGACCTACTTGATTCACTAAAAGTGTCGATAATAAAGCATCTTTGAAAAATAAATTCGGACTCGCTGGTGCTTGTAATTCAAATGTATATTGAGCACTAATCGATTCTTCATCTTCATAGCGATAGGTTTTTAATAAGCCAACTGATTCTAAACGGATTCTTGCTTGATAAAAATCTGGAATTCCCATATTCACTAATGCTAATAAATCCGCCAATCGAATAACATCACTTTGATAAGAATTCGGAGAAAGCTCACTAAATAAGACTAAATATAAAGTTGAGGCTTGAACCCCTAAAAATGGTACATATAATTGCGTCACAAATTGTAATTCACGTTGTGTCAGCCAAACTTGCTGTGTCACTTGAATACAATCACGTGGATTCAACTGACTCCACTTTATTGATTTCTCGTCCATTTGATCCTCCTATTATGATTTACTATCTTTACGATCCATTTCAAAAGACATTCTCTCTAATTCTTTTAAGAACATTTTTCTATCGGTAAATTGACGGTATACACTTGCAAAACGAATATAGGCAATATCGTCAATTTTAGCAAGGTAGTCCATGACCATCTCTCCAATTAACATACTTGAGATTTCATTTTCTCCTTCTTGATTAATCGTATGTTCTACTTCGTTGACAATTTGTTCTAATTGACTTAATGGAATCGGACGTTTTTCAGCGGAACGAACTAATCCATTTAATAATTTTTCACGATTAAACGCCTCGCGATTTCCATTTCTTTTAATGACTAAAATCGGCGCTTTTTCTAATCTTTCAAAAGTTGTGAATCGATAACCACATTCATCACATTCTCTTCTTCTTCGAATTGAACGACCATCGTCTGCTGGACGGCTATCAATCACTCGTGAACCATTAAATTTACATCTTGGACATTGCATGACGATGTCCCCTTTCTTCAAGTTTTTTCTTATTGTAGTATATCATTTTTCGTTTCTACTAGCCACTGTTCAACTTGATGATATAACTGCTGAATCGTACCTTGATTATCTAATAAAACTGTCGCTCTTTTTCGTTTTTCTTCAATGGATAATTGAGAATCAATTCGAGACAGTGCTTCTTGTTTTGTGTATTGATTTCTTCTCATTAATCGTTCTAATTGTAGTTCTTTTGGAATATAAACAACGATAATTTCTTCGCATAATTCCTCATAATGTTTTTCAAATAATAGGGGCAAATCTAAGACAATCATGGTCTCCCCTTTTTGACGATACTCTTCGATTTCATCTAAAATCATAATTTTAATGAGAGGCTGTAATAGGTCATCTAGTTTTTGACGGTTTTCTGCATTTGAAAAAATTAATGCACCTAATTTTTGACGATTTAAACTTCCGTCTTCTTCAAATACATCACTACCGAAAGCTTTTTTAATTTCTATAGCGCCTTGACTATTGGGTTCGACTACTTTTCGAGCAACTTCATCTGCATCAATGACAGGAATTTTCAATTGTTTTAAATAAGAAGATACCGTAGATTTCCCAGAAGAAATCCCACCTGTTAATCCAACAATTTTCATAAAATTCCTCCTTATAGCTCTTTTGTTCTATGTTAGATGAAAACAAAGATTCATGCAATAAAAACTATGATATGAAGAACAAAAAAGGAAATCCCATTAATTGAAACCTTTGCTACATTTTAGAAATTCCATTTCTAACTCGAATACGTCTTCTCTTATATGATGACAAACAAAAGAAATCTCAGTACATAGAACGCCGTTCCATGTACTGAGATTTCCATTAAATAAATTTTTTACGACGAATGCGCTGCACGCTAAACGCCATTACGACATATAAAACGGTAAATAAAACAATCATTCCTAAATGAAATGCATAACTAGAAAACTCTGTTGAAGAATTGCTCGCTGCAGAAGTCACATAATAAACTGGGAAGAATTTAGCAATGTTGACTCCATATGAACTTACCATTTCTAAAGGAACAAATATTCCGGATAAAAATGCCAGCCCCATCCCAAATATTGTACTTTGCAGCTGAATAAGCATATTGATTCTCACCAATTACTACTGCACAAAGAAATGACAAAGCATAAGCTGAAATTGCCGACGCTGTACTCAATAATAAAGTCTTCGACGCTTGAGAACTTGCATAAAATTCAGGAGCTAAAATCCCTACAAAAAGCAGATTAATACCAACAATTAAGCCTACAATCGTTAATCCTGCTAAAAATTGTTCCAACATCACTCGACGCTCATCTTTCATCGCAATCGCAATTCTCTTGCAACTTCTTTTCCCTTTCATTTTTAGAAAAAAATTGTACCAAATAAATAAATGAACACTGAAAAAAATAGATAAACGGACTATAGGCAAAATAATATTCACCAAATTTTTTTCTTTAGAGTATTGACTGAAACCGCTTTTTCTTTAGAAAGAATCGTTACCGTTACTTCTTGATCTATAATCTTTTCAATTCTTTTCTGGATTAAAATTCCCTTCTTTTTTCAAAGCAACAGCATATCGAAGATAAGAATTTACATACTCACGAATTAAATGTCCCGATAATGAATTGGAGATTTCCATCTCAACAACTTCTTGTTCTTTTTCTAATTTTGATTGAGCATCACTTGGAATCCATAATCCTGCATCTACATCTCCTGCATAGATAGCTTCTTTCATACTCGTATCACTTTTTGTAGTTTTTGTACTTTTATGTTTCTTTTGAAGAGTTTGAATCAATTGATTAATGATTTCGTTAGTACCATTCGATTCATCTTTAATCATAATTTTAACGGGAACATCTTCAAAAATGCTTCCTTTCATCTATCTTAGAAAATTGAAGTAAAGCCATTCCCATAAAAATGACTAAATAAATAATGCCATATATTTTGTAACGATTCGTAAGTTTTAAAAAATACTTATAAACTGTCATAACGTGTTCTCCTTAATCTCCATAATGCAAAGACCATTAATAGAAGTGTATAAATTCCAAGTAATCCAAAAATACGAGTCATTTGTGTTCCCTCATTTAAACGGTTTAATTGATAAAAATCCAGACATAATCAAAGCTACCGGATTATACTGATTCACCCATGGAAGATGGCTATTCATAAATACTCGTATACTACTTCCCATTAATCCTGCAATAGCGGTTGCAATCATATTGGTCATTAATGCTACTGTAATCCGTCCTTGTATACTCAACTGTTGAAGAGTTCCTATTAAAAATTCCAAAGGATAATCCAAAAACATTTCCTATAAGCATTAATAAAATACTACCTGTCCAATCCGTAAATAACTCTAATTTTAAAATTTGAGTCATATACACTAATAAAAGGGCATTCGAAAAGTAAATTCAACGTTAACCCTGTAGCAAAACTGTAAATCAGAAATTTCCATTTACTAAATGAACTTCCCATAACTCTTCGTCCCACTTCAGATAAATTACCATTCATATACGCTACACAAACAACTCCACTAAAAATAGAATACATTGCAAAACTTGCTAGACTTGAATAGAACAGCATCGTTCCTTCACTAACGTCACTCTTTGTTTCTTTAATCCAACTTTTTTTAAAATCAATGGTAGAGGCACTTTTTCCAAGAGACTGAACTTGCTTAATTTGAGTTACAACGTTTTTCAACACACTTTGTGGAATACCTGACTTTTTATCACTACAACATCCAACTGATGATCAACAAATCCATCGACTTTTCCATCAAGCGTTAACTGCTTTCCTTCTTCTGCTGAAGTGACATCTGTAATTTCAAAATTCTCCCCTGCTTGTTCGAATACAAAATGAAAAGGATGATCCTTAGTCATCGCCACTCGAACGGGATTTAATTCCTGATGTATCACACCAGAAAATGATAAATAAAAGAAAGTCGTTAAAATCACTGGATAACATAATACCCAAAAATGAAAATGCAAAATCTTTTACCGTGTTTTTAAATAAATACTTAAATAACTTTAGAAATGTCATCATCTATCACGAAGTCCTTTCCCAGTATATGCTAGAAATACATCATCTAAACTTGGTTGTTCACTATATAAACGCACATAATTTAATTGCAATTCTTCAATCGTGTTAGCAACATGCATTAAATGATTATTTCCCTTTTTAAAATGAAACTTCAACTGTTGTTTTTGTTCTTCCATTACTAAAATTTGAGGAATTTGTCTTAATCGCTCTAATTGTTCACTCGTTGGAATCGTTGTTAATTCTACTTGAATAATTTCTGAAGTAGTAATTGATGCTTTTTAATTCTTGAGACGTTCCAGAGATAATGCTCTTCCTTTATCCATAATCACAATACGATCACTTAATCCATCCACTTCATCTAAATAATGAGTGGTATAAATATGGTACTACCTTTTTCATTTAATTGACTGAATTCCGTCTAAAATAAACGAACGACTTTGAGTATCCACTGCAACAGTTGGTTCATCAAAGAAAAATTAAGGAAGGTTTATGGACAATTCCGCAAGCAATATTTAATCGGCGTTTCAATCCACCACTAATTTTTCGGGAGAAATTTACGAAAATCTTGTAATTCTGTAAATTCAATCGCTTCTTTTACATATTGTTTTCGCAATGTTGAATCTGAAATATATAGTCCACAAAAGAAATCAATATTTTCTTCCACTGTTAAATTTTCTAAATAAGCTAACTCTTGTGGTACAATTCAATTTGCCCTCTAGCTTTAGTGAGATAATGGAAATTGATTTTCTCCTAATACGGTAATCTCTCCACTATCAAATGTTAAAAAAATCCGAGCATACAATTGATTAAAAGTTGTTTTCCCACATCCATTTGGACCAAGAAGCGCTAATAACTCCCCTTTTTGAATCTCAATTTCAAAGTGATTTAACGCCATTAAATCTTTATATCGTTTCACTAAACCTTTAACTACAATACTTGTTTCCATATGTTCACCTATCCTTTCGTCACAATCTTAGTATATAAAATGTCTTCACTCTTACCTAGTGTCAAATATCATCATTTTCATATGACATTTTGTCATATTTTTATAGAATTTTATGTCTTTTTGCAGTTATACTACAATAAAAAGCAGATTGGAGGATAGTCTTGCGTACATTCATTGAAAAAAATCATTATTTTTTTATTCTCATCAGTATTTTTTTAGCACAGGAAAATATTGAACTGTCGACAATTTTTCTTGGATTTTGTATCTATATCCTCTCTCTTTCCCTTATGTCAGTTCAAAAAATTCATTTCATCAATTGCATTAGGATTTCTGGAGTACTTTGTATTCTCTTTCCACAGACTGGACTTTATAGTGTTCTATTCATCATGCATGCGGTTCCTTATATTTGGTTTTGGGCGGAATTTTTCAGGGAGTGATTTTATTTTTATATCCTCATTTATTTACCATTATCCTCGGTATCATTGGTAGTTATATTATGTTACAAACTCAAAAAGACGAAGCTTTTCAAAAGAAAAATTATCAAATACAAAATGATTTAGAACTAGAACGTTTGAAATTAGTCCAACGTCAACATCAAGCTCTGAAGTTTTTAAAACAAATGGAAGTACACTTGAAAGAGAAATCGATTTCTCATCATTACATGATCGACTAGGACATACTTTGAGTGCTTCTATTATGCAATTGGAAGCTCTACAAATTATTACAACTGAACCCATTGTGGAAGAAAAATTAGAACATTTATCGAGTATTTTACAACAGGAAATGGATAACATTCGATTAACCATTCACCAAATGTATGATGACTCCTTCTCACTTTCACAAAGAATGGACACACTCCTTCAACCTTTAAAGGAAAAAGCACAAGTGAATTTTTACAAAGCACTATATCAGACAGTATTCCGATTACTATAAAAATATGATATTTTTAACGATTTGTAAGGAATTGACGACAAATTTCATGAAACATTCTGAATGGAACACAACTTCAATTATTCCTATTAGAACAAAAACAACCTACACCATTGATTATAGAGACAATGGTGACCGTCAACTAATACTCCCTCAGGCATGGGACTGACAATGATGAAGGAACTAGTGGAAAAACATAATGGAGATTTTTACACTTCAAACAAACAATGGATACGAAATTTTTATTCAGTATTCCAAAACAGGAACCTCTCATGATTAAAACGATTCTTATTGATGATGATTATTTAGTGTTACAAGCATTAGAAACCATTCTTTCTGCCCAATCTCATATTGAAGTCGTTGGGATGGGAGTAATGGAGCTGAAGCTGATTCAACTATACGAACAACATCAGCCTGATTTAGTTTTTAATGGACATTCGAGATGGAACCTACTTCTGGAATTGATGCAGCTAGTCAAATTTTTACAAGACTATCCTGAAGCAAAAAATTTTATTTTTAACAACCTTTCAAGATGATGAATATATTACAAAAAGCATTAGCGATTGGCTGTAAAGGATATTTATTAAAACAACATATATAGAGGCATCATCCCTGCCATTGAAGCAGTTATGAATCATCAAATTGTATACGATTCAACAATCGATATGCCAGTAAAAATCTATCAAGAAAAAAACAAGCAAACTGCTTAATGAACGTGAAAATGAATTATTATATTTAATAGCAGAAGGATACAATAATAAAAGAAATCGCAGAAAAATGTACTTAAGCGAAAGGCACCATCCGAAACTACCTCTCCTTACTTCTAGAGAAATTAAACTTAGAGACAGAACCCAATTAGCCATTTATTACTATAAAAGATTTGGTAGAATGACGAAAAGAAAGCAGAAGTTTTTACCCTCTCTGCTTTTTTCTTATCATTTTTAACTAGATATATTTTTCTATTATGTCATCATTTTTACTCTTCTACTTAAAATATTTTTATGAAGTAATTTAAAAATGAAAGATTCCAATGATGAGTATTAAAAATAATACCACTATTGAATTTATACGAAAATGCTATCATATTACTCATAATTGACACAATAATAATAGATGCAATAATCGAAATATTAGTTGACTGAAATACTTGACCGATTAAAAATTGAAATTAAAATGATTGTAAGAGAAAAATCCCCACAAAAATAGTCATATATGTAATTTTTAAAAATATCACTAAATGAATTCAACGACATAAACCCTAAAAATTTTTCCAACAAAAATAAAAATTAAATTTTTCTGAAAAAGAACAAAAACTAAATTGATGAAACAAAGAAGAGATAAAAGAAATAATTTTTACTAATGAAGATTTCTCCTCTACCTCCAGGGAAACAAATAAATGATTTCCCTAGCGCTACCAATATAGTGTCTAAGCAACGAACGATTCCAAATAACAACTCCATAAATAATGGCTATTGATACAGTTAAAGTTGAAGCTAAACTAATTATACCAATAGAACTAGTTATTATAGAATCTTCACCATTTTTCTCAAAAATAAGAAACTAAACTACATTAAGGATAATAAATTAATGAGTATATTGGTCCACAGAAAATATCTAAAATGACAGCTTTGTTTTTGTTAATTCATACTTAATTTTCTCTTTCATATACTACCTACCTCCTTTATTTCTCTATAAAAATTGTTCCAGAGTTTCAAAACCTTGTCTTCTTATATTTTCTATACTTAATTCTGTTAAAACCTCTCCTTGATGAATAACAATAAGATGATACTGCTATACTTTCTAATTCTGAAAACGAATGGCTAGAAATTATAATTATTTTTCCTTCCTCTTTTAACTTTAAAAAGTAGTTCCTGCAGTAGAATAATCCCTCTCTATCTAATCCATTAAAAGGTTCATCCAAAATTAATATTTCTGGATTATGAAAACATGCTAAAGCAATATTTAAACGTTGTTTCATACCTAAAGAAAATCTAGAAATTTTATCTTCTAAGGAAACATTTAAACCAAATTTTTCAAATAGGCTTTTAATATCTGTTGAACGACATTCATAATATTGTAAATGGTTGTCGAAAATTTCCTCTACAGTATAAAAAAACTAAAGATATCTGGAAAAGGAAAAACAACTCCAATTTTTGTTAAAAAGTGATTGTAATTAGATTCATCTACAACTTTATCATTAAGAATAATTTCTCCGACTGCTTTTACTTAGTCCTAACACACAACGAAATAACGTTGTTTTTCCTGCACCATTTTTCACCAATAACACCATATATTTCACCTGAATCTAAAGAAAGATTGATATTATTTAATACTGTTTTTACTCTTTATATTTTTAGTTAAATTAGAAATGATTAATTTGCTCATAACTATTTCCTCCTAGTTAATGTTTTTAGAGATAGTAAAAATCCTATGCCTGCCCACACTATTAGTACTAATAATTTGCTGACCATTTGTAGCTTCTAATTGAAAAATATTTGAACGTATGATTTGGCTAGATGGAACAAATGGAAGAAATTTATATAATACATTGTCCACAATGAAAGCCTATCAGATGAATAAATGATAGAGAAAATAACAAGCCTCCAATCATAATCAACTGTGAAACAATAGATACAACACTTGGTGGAAGAATATAAGCAATAGCAAACCCCACAGAAATTAAGGAAAAATATAATCAATAGAATAGATAATATTGAAACCACTCCTATTGAAATTTCTAATCCAAAACCAAATTTACTAATTAATAAACTTGAGATAATTCCTGGGAAACAAAGTAATCCCCAAATGAATAAATCAGATAACAGATTTTTATCCTTGAAACGGGTAATGTTTTTGATATTCGTAGATTCCATTTTGTTTAGCCTCACTAACAATCTGAGGCGCTAATACACAAGTAACTGAAATTACATTAATTGCCATAGCTCCAGTACATAGATAATACTTCTCCCATGGACTTGTTGCATTAGTAATAAATAAAAACCCATAAATAACTGCAAATGATAAAAATAATTTGAACTAAAACAAAAATGGAATATAAAACTTATGACGAAGTAAACTCCATTTTATTAAACCTCTAAATTTATATAAACTTTTTGATTATTATTCATTAATATATTCCTCGTAATCATCAGAAAGATTTTTAATTTTTATGTCATAACTAGCTATTTTATGATTTTTAAAAGTTCAGAAATAATTGGCTATAATATCTTTAAGGAATTCATCGTTAATCGTCAAAATTAAACGTTTATCAACTTCATCATATTTACAATTATTCCAATCTTTAAACTCAGAAATTATTGTTTCGTCTATAACAGATAAAGAGATTTGATGTTGCAAGTGACCACATCCTAGATTCTAATAATGATACATCTCTCTTATACATCCTTTATCAAACAATAAATACCTATCAGCATAACGTTCCACTTCAAATAAATTATGAGTAACAATAATTACTGTTGTACCAGAATTTGCAAGATATCTTAAGTATTTCCATATCAAACTTCTTCTTAATGGATCAACATCGTTTGTTGGTTCATCCAGCACTACAATTGAAGGTTTATCAACTACAGCCATCGCAAAAGATGTAAGTCTTTGAAGTCCTCCTGACAGTTTATCACCTGCAATATCTCTCCAGTTTTTCAATATCTAAAAATCAATTAATTCTCTTGTGCGCTTCTCAATTACAGTAGGACTTAATCCTTTTATAGAAGCAATACAGCTAATCGCTTCCTGTACAGTAACACCTTTAATTGGTACTTGGAATTGAGGCATAGAGGAAACAAGCTCTCTAGCTTTACTTGGATATTTAGTAGCATTTATTCCTTCTATAAATATTTCTCCTTCATCCGAGTAAACTGTTCCATTAATTTGATTTAAAAATGTACTTTTTCCAGCACCGTTATGACCTATTACTGCAACAATTTGTCCACTATAAAAAGTAACACAAATATCGTCTGTAATAATTTTTGAACCGTAAGCTTTTTCAAGTGATTTACAATAATTGTTTCTTTTTATCATAAATACCTCCCATTTTTGAAGTTATTAATAATACGAATGAAAATCTTTTTCGCTAACAAAAACATACCAAAGTATGTTTTGCTAAATTTTTAACATACTTTGGTATGCTTTTTCAATTTTTATATTAAATATGAAGAAATTATGAAATGAATATTTATCTTAGGAATATCTATAATGCTTAATAAGTAACAATATTCATAAATCTGTAGTATAAAAATTGATAAACTTTGAAAAGGAATTTATTTATAAAATATGGAAAAATACAAAAAGAAAAGATACTTGAAGTTGCCACTAATCTAGAAAAAGGATATAAACAGACTAGAATCTCTGACATTATAAAAGGTTTAGATGGCTTCCAAAAAGGAGCAATTTACCATCATTTTGAGTCAAAAGAAGATATTTTTGAAAGCAGTTGATTGGTTTTGAAAAATACATAATTTTGAGTCAAAATTAAATTTGCTGATAATATGACTGGATCGGAAAAATAACAAAATTAATATCTCTTGACCCAGATAACGATAATTTGGAAACAATAACTACTATTTCTCTAATTTACTAGATAGCCCTAAATTATTTGTTCTTTTTTTTTTAAAAGCAAATGCAAGATATTACAATACCTGAATATTTTATCCAATTATCATTGGGGAATTGAAGACGGTTCAATAAGAACTGATGAGCTACATCAACTAGCAGAATTAATCTCTATTTTACTGAATATTTAGTTAAATCCTCTAATTTTTGAAAATTCTAAAAATACTATTATTTCTAAAATTAAATTATTAAATCAATGTTTGAGGAAGCTTCAATATTAAAATTTCCTATAAACTAATTCTCTAAATCTTTGTTCCAGAATCTTATAACCTATTTTTGGTATTTTTGTACCAATTCCATTTCTAACTCCAATACGTCTCCACCTTACTTAATTGGCAAACAAAAGGAATTTCCCGTAGCAGTAGTGATTGGTGGCATAGCCGTTCCAATCACAGAAGCCCCAGACCTAGGCTCAAGAATTTAGCCATGAACCGCAGGTTTGCGTCCTTTGCTACATCTTGGAAAATTCATTTCTATTTCAATAAACCTCCCATCTTATGATGACAAACAAAAGGAATTTCCCATGCTTGTATTGATTGAAACGGCATAGCCGTTCAATCTGGGAAATTTGAGACCCTGGGCTCAAAATTTAGCCATGAACCGTAGGTTTGCTGGCGTCTTTGCTACTAGAAATTCCATTAAAAAATTATTTATGTAAACGATTGTTCAACTCTTCTGCTAGTTCTTCAAATCCTGGTTTTACCTAATAAAGCAAACATATTTTTCTTTATACGCTTCAACACCAGGTCGATCGAAACGGATTCACACCATTTTAAGTAATCAGAAATACCTACAGCGATTTCTGAAGAAGTAAATTAAATGACCCTAAGTATAAGCTGACATATCAGGAATTGTTACAACAAAGTTTGGTACTTGACCATCCGTATGCGCTAATAAAGTACCTTGGAAAGCTTTTTGTATTTACAAAATCCATTGTTTTACCTTGTAAATAACCTAAAACCATCTAAGTCTTCTTCAGTTTCAGGAATTGTTACAGTTTCATTAGGAGTACCCACTTTAATAACCGTTTCGAAGATATTACGTTGACCTTCTTGGATATATTGACCTAATGAGTGTAAAATCAGTTGAGAAGTTCGCACTTGAAGGATAAATACCTTTTAAGTCTTTCCCTTCAGATTCACTCGAATAATTGTTTCCACCATTCAGAGAAGTATTGTAAAGTTGGCTCATAATTAATTAATAATTCAGTCACTTTACCTTTACGGTATAATACATTTCTAGCTACCGCATGTTGATAAAGCTTCATTTTCTTTTTAAGTTTGGTGAGCTATAAGCTACACGAGCATCTTCAGCCCTTGCATTAATGCATCTACATCTGCACCAGTTACAGCAATTGGTAATAAACCTACAGCTGTTAATACAGTGAAACGTCCACCTACATCATCTGGAATAACAAATGTTTGATAACCTTCAACATCTGCTTCTGATTTTTAATGCTCCACGAGCACGGTCAGTTGTTGCATAAATACGTTTAACCGCTTCTTCTTTACCATATTTTTTTAATTAATAAATCTTTGAACACACGGAACGCAATCGCTGGTTCTGTAGTTGTACCTGATTTAGAAATTACGTTTACTGAGAAATCACGGTCTCCAATTAACTCAATTAAACCATGTAAGTAAGTTGAGCTAATGCTGTTTCCTGCAAATAACACTTGAGGTGTTTTACGTTGTTCTGCTGGTAAATAGTTGTAGAATGCATGATTTAAGAAATCAATTGCTGCACGAGCTCCTAAATATGAACCACCAATACCAATAACAACTAATACTTCAGAATCTTCTTGAATTTTTGTAGCTGCTTCTTTGATACGAGCAAATTCTTCTTTATCATAGTCACGAGGTAAGTTAATCCAACCAGTGAAATCTGCACCTGCTCCTAATCCCTCTCTTAAATCTTTGTCAACTGCTGTTACAGTTGATTGTAATTGATTGATTTCTTCTTGATTAAAAGAAACCTAATGCTTTTGGAATAATCAAATGAAATATGTCCCATAATGAACCTCCTAAAATTTTTCTTCTTTTTATTATATCAATTTTTTTCTATAAAAATGAATACTACTAAGCTTTGTTTTCTTTTTGGTTTCTAAATTTTTCTTGAGCCTCTTCAATCCAATACGGTAATTGATGTGCTAAAGATGAAAAAATCCAATTGGCGGAGTGAAGCGTTTCTTATTTCGCTTAATTCTCGTTGGTGTAGAAGGTACATCTAGTTTTTTTCTAATGCACGAATCGACAAACTAATTTTTATCGGTAAATTCATCTACATCAATTACTTTTTGCAGTTACTTCTTCTCAATTTTTACAAAAATTATGCACATTATCCATATATCCATGCTTACATTCAGAAATATGAATTAATCCTTGTGTTTCTTCATCCAATGCTAGAAAAATTCCATAAGGCTGAACTCCTGTCACTTTAGCAGTAATCACATCTCCAATGCGATACGTCTGTGTCATGTTCAACCCCTACCTTTTCACTACTGTCGTTGATTCAATCACAACATCTTCTAATGGACGGTCTTGACCATTGCGTTTAACAGATTCAATTTTTAATACAACGTCCATTCCTTCAACAACACGACCGAACACAGTATGACGATGATCTAACCAAGGTGTTCCACCATTTTTTGCATAAGCTTCAACAATTTTTTCTGGCCATCCCATCTCTTTTAATTGTGTCAACATTTGAGCTGGAACATGTTTCGCTGTTACGATAAAAATTGTGAACCATTTGTATTGGGCCCAGCATTTGCCATTGAAAGAGCTCCGTAAAGATTAAATAATTCTTTTGAAAATTCATCTTCAAATTTTGGACCCCAAATCGATTCTCCGCCCATACTCAGTACCAGTTGGATCTCCACCTTGAATCATAAAGTCTTCAATCACACGATGGAAAATGACTCCATCATAGTATCCATTTTTCGCATGTGTCACAAAGTTTTTAACCGTCTTTGGTGCACGCTTTTTAAATAATTCTAACGTAATATCCCCCATATTTGTATGTAAAATTACAACAGGGTTTCCTTTTTAATTGTCTTCTTAATTGTGGAAATATAACCATTTTCCCCTTATTCTTCCCTTCTTTTCTAAGTTTTATACTGCTTCAATTAAACCATAAAAATGCCTTTTTATCAATTTATGGACGAAGTTTCAACCTACTCATCTCCTACAGAAGCAACAATTTGCAGCCCAGATAGCGATCTACTAATAAATCTTTTTCGGGCTTTGCTTTTTCTAATTGTTTTTCTGCAATTTGATGCAGTTCTTCTGAAACTGGAATAAAATGAGAAATTTTCTTTCCATTTACAATATAAATTCCTACTCCTGCTTCTTGTTGGTTACTAAAAAAGAATACGATCAAATACAATATGCAACATTCGATCTACACAGTAATATTTTACAATTTCAATAATACGATCGTCATAGCCCTTCTTCTGCAATGCATAACTTTTCAAAATTCATCACAACTTCCTACATAACGAACAGCATATCCGCTATCTAAGAAATCTTGATTGGTTGTTCGATCATCGATTAAGACTTGTTGTAATTCCTTTTTGCATCTCTTCTTCTTTTGGGAAAAATGAATTAAAATTTTCTTATCCATATCCTGGTAATTCAAAATATATGGAATAAAAATATTTTTGCTCACAATGCGGACAAGTACATTGAAATACTGTTTGATTGATTAATTTTTCTTTAACTCTGGAGTTTTCAGTCACATTCACATTTTTGATAAATCGTATAGTCAAAAGACTTTTGACATGTTTCTCAGTGAATAGGAACTTGATTTACTTCTGTCATGAATATACCTTCTTTCGAATTCTACTGTGCCTAGTATACCACGCTTGATGAAAAGTTTCCCCTTTTATTTTTCCTTATTTGGTATAATGTTTGAGAATATGGTATAGTATAAAGGACTAATGAAGAAAGAGTGTATCGATATGACTATTTTTGAAAATTATCCTTTGATAGCAGCGTTATCATCCATATTATTTGCACAATTTGTAAAATTTCCAATTGCCTTTTTACAAGAAAAAGGAGCACATTTATCCCTTATGACAAGTACGGGTGGAATGCCAAGTTCTCACTCTGCTGCTGTTACTTCACTCATTACAGCGCTTGGCTTTGAATATGGATTTGCTTCTCCACTTGTAGCAATCGCCACAACATTTGGGGTGATTGTCATGTTTGATGCAATGGCGGTTAGACGTCAAAGTGGTGAACAAGGAATTTTATTATCACAATTATTTGAAGAACAATTAAGAGATGAATCTACAAAAATTATCAGAAATTGAAATTGATGATGATGAACCAATTCAATTATTTAATACAGAAGAAAAATAAAAATTAATTATTAAGAAATATCTTGGACATAAACCAGTAGAAGTATTTGGTGGTGCAATGACAGGAATTGTGATTGCTATCCTATTACGCTTCTTATATTTCTAAGAATGGAGAATGAAATGATAACAACAGAAATCGTAGATATTGCCATTATTGGTGGCGGACCCGTTGGATTATTTACAGCTTTTTATGCGGGACTTCGTCAAGCAAGCGTAAAAATTATCGAAAGCCTTCCACAATTAGGTGGACAACCAGCGATGTTATACCCTGATGGTATACGACATCCCTGCTTATCCTGAAATTTTAGCCGGAGATTTAGTAGAAAACTTAATTAAGCAATTAAATCGATTTGAAGCTACACAAATTTGCTTAGAAGAAGAAGCTCTTCAAATCGAAAAATTTGAAGACTACTATGAAATTACAACCTCTAAACAAAAACACTTTGCAAGAACGATTATTATTGCATGTGGGAACGGAGCTTTCCGTCCCCGTAAATTAGAATTAGAGGGTGCAGAAAATTACGAAAATCATCAACTGCACTACTTCGTGACGAACTTAGAACAATTTAGAGATAAAAATATCGTCATTTGTGGGGGTGGAGATTCAGCGGTTGACTGGGCATTAGCGTTAGAAAATATCGCTAAAAAAGTCAGCATCATTCACCGTCGTCCACAATTCAGAGCACACGAACATAGCGTTGAATTACTTCAAAATTCTTCCGTTGAAATCTTCACACCATTCATTCCAGAACGCTTAAATGGAGATGGAAATACGCTTCAATCTGTTACGTTCAAACAATCTCGTGGAGAAGAAGAAATTGAATTAGAAGTAGATGACTTCATTGTCAGCTATGGTATTTCCTCTTCTATCGGATCTATTAAAGATTGGGGATTAGAACTTCAAAGAAATGCGATTATCACGAATAGTAAATTGGAAACAAACCTTCCAGGTATTTTTGCCGTTGGTGACATTGCTACATACGAAGGAAAAGTGCAAATTATCGCAACAGGATTTGGGGAAAGCTCCGATTGCTGTCAACCAAGCAATGGCATACATTCATCCTGAGAAGAGAATCCAAACCATTCATAGTTCTCTCTTTTCTAGTCATATATGTTACAATGATATGTTCGTTTCCACTTTTTAAATTCTGGAAACGTGGAGGGAGAGTTTTTATGAAAAACACAAAAGAATTACATGAATATGCATTATCACTTCTTCATGAACGTGGAGTGGAATTAGAAGAAATTGCAAAATTAGTTCATTTCTTACAAGAACCATATTTTCCAAATTTAACAATTGAGCACTGCTACAATAATGTGGAATTTGTACTAAAAAAACGTGAAGTACAAAACGCCATTATTACAGGAATTGAGTTAGATAAATTAGCTGAAAAAAATCAACTATCACAACCATTAAATGATATTTTGACTAAAGATGAAGGTTTATATGGTGTAGATGAAATTCTTGCTTTATCAATCGTAAATGTTTATGGCTCTATCGGATTTACAAACTATGGTATATATCGATAAAGTAAAACCAGGAATTTTTAGAATTGATTAAATGATAAATCAAGTGGCTACTGCCACATCATTCTTAGATGATATCGTAGGTGCTATCGCAGCAGCAGCAGCAAGTCGCGTAGCCCTACGGATATCCAGAATACCAAGAATCAGAATTAGATTAATTTAATAAATGAAATTTGAAATAAACTTTTCTAAAGTACGTAAGGACGCAAGCAGCCTCGCAAAAGCGAGTCTCATTCCTACTACTATAGAAAAGTTTTTATTTTATTATAAAGCCTCTTATCAGCTAAGTTTTTAACTAACATACAAATTTATAAAACGACTAAAATTCACTACAACCTAAACAAAGCCTAGTTACATTGTATTCACAATCTCATTTTTCCCGCTATAAAGAAAACAGACTTTGCGCTGTTGCTCCCATTCTGGGTGATAGTACTGGAAAATTTGAGACCTTAGGCTCAAATTTTAGTAATGAGACTCGTATTTTTGCGAGGCTGCTTACGTCCACAGCAACCCAAGCAAAGCCTAGTTTTCGTCTTCCTCCATTTCTTCGAGACGCTTTTTCATAATTTTCTTAATTTCATAAGTATCAACTTCATACTGTATACATTCACACTCTTCAGCAAAAGCTTCTAAAATATCCTCATATTGCTCTTCATCAAATTCTACTGCAAATACAGGACGACCATCCTGTACACCAATAAAAGCTCTATCTTGTTCATCTATGAATACTAAACGATCAAATTCTTTATCAAAATCATACTGAAGCTCCATATATGATTTCAGCAATTCAACTGCTACATCATTTAAACCGGCTTCAAATATTACCATCTTTTCACTGCATCACTATAGTTCGTTTCAAAACGAATACGATAGCCTTGTTCATCTAATGAACGAAACTCGAAAACAAAATCTTTTTCTTCTTCTGACGTAATTCCTAAACCGTGAGATACTTGCATCAGCTTAACACCACTATCATATTCATGATCACTATAATAAATGCGATATTTCTTCACCTGATTCTCGATGATAAACGCATCTTGATCGATTAACACAGTATGTTCTTCTCGACAATAAGGACATTCAAATTCAAAAATAGAACCATCTAAAAATATAAGGAATCAATTCTTGTTGCCTTGGTAATTCAACTTTTTGATATTCACGTACACCAAAATGTCTTCTACAATGCAAACATCTAATCTCTCTATCCAAAAATAATTTTTCTGTCATCTCATCACCTATTTACTCTATATTCATCCAAATCGTAGCATCTTCATCATCCACATAAGTTGTCCACGCTACTCCAAATGAAGCCTTCTTCGCTGCTGGTGGATAGTAAACAACACCATTGGAATCCACTTCAATTTCATAGTGTTCTGGATCTACCTTTTCAGCCCACATTCCAACTGCTAGCTGATTCCACTGCCACTGTGCTCCTAATAAATCCATTCCCTCATAAGATTTAATATAGCGCATTTCCTCGAAATCCATCGAAGTTTTTAACACAACTATTTTTTCAGCTAATTCATCTAACTGAGCTGGTCTTAAACGATACGAGCCGTTGACTAAATTTTCTTTCCATACTCTTAATTGAGTAAATTCGTAATGCATTGGAACGACTTCTCCATCTGCTTCCAGCCAAAATTCTCCAATCGTTGTTTTTAAAACATGTACAGGATTAACCGTTTTATTTTTCTTCCGAAAAATTGTTTTTCTCTTAATTCATTTTCTCTAGAATTATAAATAATCTGGATCTCTCGGAATCGATAACTGATACTCGTTCACAGCTTCTTGATGGGAAGAAACAACATTGCTAATATATTTCAATTCTTCTATTGGAAAATCCGCAGCTTCTTCATCGCCATAAAAACTTTTTCAACAAAAGCTTCCACTTCTTGGAAATATTCTCCAACAGGAACCGTTACATAATCTCCCACCTCGACTTCTAGGTTTTTATGACATAAATACACATATTGTTTTCGACTGCCTTCAAAGCTCACACGGCAATATTTATATTCTCCATCTTGTTCACTTGGTGCAACTTTTTCCACTGGAGGAACACTATGCTCACGACAAGATTCTAAAAAGTTTAATAACTTAAAAATTTCTTCATCAAATAAACTAATCTCATAATATTCTGTTAAATATTCGCCGCCTTTAATAAAAGGACGCAATCGAATTCCTAATAAACAAACATCGATTCATATTCTTTTAGGAGAAAAAATATAAAGCAATATCCTCTTCTTCAAATGATAAATGCCAAGGCTCTGCTTCTTCATTTTCTTTCATTTTTCTTAAAGATTCAATCCACTCATCCACTTCTCTTACACGGAGAAATTCTCCATTTTACCTTTAAAGATACAGCTATTTTCAACCGAACATTTTCCATGCACCCATTGATTAGGAGTAGCTTCTTTTCCAATCGTACTTCCATCAAACTCAAATGATAATGTTGTACCTAGAAAATAATTTTTCTTTAAAATAAACTTTATTTCTCATATAATTCCTCCCCATTCTTCACTTGTATCTTATCATTTTTCAATTTTATCCGCTATTAATATAAGTGGGATATTGCCATTCCAAAGTTCATATGATAAACTATTGTTAAGTTATAAGTTAACAACGGAGGTGTTTCATGTTTTTCAGCAAATCGTCTAAAAAGAAATTCGCACGCAACAAGGGTATTCTCAATCTTTTATCGCCAAACAACTAGAAATTAGTCGAGTAGCTACCATCATTGGGAAAATGGAAAAACAATTCCAAATCAAAAATTTAATCGCATTAGCAGACATCTTCAATGTAGAAGCCAGTTATTTTGAATCGGAATATACCATTGTAACAAACTATTTACAACTACATTCAAACAATCAAAAAAAGGCAGAACACTATGTCGAACAATTACTTTATCAGCAACAAAGTCAAAAAACGCTCTATCCGATTACCGTATTAGCAGAAGTAAAACTTTCTGCCGGATTAGGAAAAAGGAATTTTTTTGATGAATATGAAACAGAAATTGTCTACTCTCCAACAGAGCAACAAGGGTATGATATTGCTGCATGGATTCAAGGAGATTCGATGAGTCCCGCTTATCAAAATGGTGAAGTCGCTCTTATTCAAGCCAATGGATTTGACTATGATGGAGCAGTCTATGCCCTAACATGGAACGAGGCCGTTTATATTAAGAAATTATATCAAGAGGAGCAAGGCTTTAGAATGGTTTCTTTAAATCCAAATTACCCAGAACAATTCATTCCTTATGAAGAAAATCCACAAGTAGTTGGACTCGTCGTGAATCACTTTATGCCGGTATCTGCTTCCTAGAGGTTTAAAATGACCGTTATTGATTATACAAGAGAACCACATAGTGATATTGCCTTTATTGATATGAAATCATTCTATGCTAGTGTGGAATGTGTAGACCGTGGATTGAATCCATTAACAACTTGCCTTTGTGTCATGAGTCGTGCAGATAATGCTAATGGACTGATTCTTGCTTCTTCCCCTATTTTTAAGAAAATTTTTGGAAAATCAAATGTGAGTCGCTCTTATAATTTACCTTTTCATATTCAAACAAGAAAATTTAATCTAGCTGCTGCAAAAAGACAAGGTTTTACCTATCAATCAAAATTTTTATACGTTATGTAGAAAAATTGGGCGCAAAACAGTAATTGTACCCCCGAGAATGGATCGCTACATTGATATGGAAATTCAAAAGATTTTTCCAAAAGATTTGCTGCACCGACAGATATTCTTCCTTATTCCATTGATGAAGCCTTTATTGATTTAACTTCTTCCTTGAATTATTTTATCTCGCATCATCAATTCAACAAAAAGGAAAAATTAGATGTTCTTTCTTCCAAAATCCAACAAGAAATATGGAGAAAAACAGGAATTATCTCAACTATTGGAATGAGCAATGCAAATCCCCTTCTTGCTAAACTAGCTCTCGATAATGAAGCTAAAAAAACAAAAACAATGCGAGCAAATTGGTCCTATGAAGATGTTGAAACAAAGGTATGGACCATTCCGTCCTTAACCGATTTCTGGGGAATTGGCAGTAGAACAGAAAAAAGATTACATAAACTAGGCATTCATAGTATTCGTGAATTAGCTGAGAGTAATCCGGATGATTTACAAAAAGAATTTGGCATCATAGGAGTTCAACTTTGGTTTCATGCCAATGGAGTCGACGAAAGTAATATCCATCAACCGTATAAAGTACAATCAAAAGGAATTGGTAATTCGCAGATTTTACCACGAGATTATATTCATCAAGAAGATGTGGAAGTTGTCTTATCAGAAATGGCAGAACAAGTAGCTATTCGCTTAAGAAGACAACACAAAAAAACAAAACTGATTTCTATTTATATTGGCTTTTCAAAATATGAAATGAAATCTCGCTTCATTGCCAAGAAGCCATTGAACCAAGTAATCAAACAGCCATCTTAACAAAAGGCTGTCTTACAATTATTTCGCAAAAAATATCATAGCGGTGCTGTCCGGCAAATTGGAGTACGCTATAGTGACTTAGTTTCGGACAAATATTCTATCATTTCATTATTCGATGATCCCATCCTCATGGAAAAAGAAGAAAAATTACAACAGGCAATTGATGGCATTCGAGATGAATTTGGATTTTTATCGATTCAAAAAGGAACTTCCCTATTAGAAAGTTCGAGAAATATTACTGTAGCAAACTCATTGGAGGACATTCTGCTGGAGGTTTGAGGGATTAAAATGATTGATCGTTCTTATTTACCCTTTCGTTCTGCTCGCTTATATCAAGATCGAAAAATGGCAAAGTGGATGGGATTTTTCCTTTCTGAACATACAAGTGCATTAGAAGATGATGCAATCCTCTATCCCTACTTATTCACAACTCAGTTTTAGAAGAAAAATATTTATTATTAGGGCAATTACAGTTATATTCTTTAAAAGCTCATATTTCTATTCTTGAAAAACAAGCAACTGTTACACTATACAGGCACATTAGAAAATCTCACTGCTACAGAATGTTTATTAAAACTCAGTAATGGCTATCAAAGAATTTTTATTGAAAATATTGTCTCTATTCAACAAAGTAGAGGAGGAACAGAATGAATCAGCAAGATTATTATCGTAATGAACTACAAATGAATTATTTTAGTGAAGAGTACCGTCGTTTTGAAGAAGATTTTTATCGCTATTCCTCTCTAACGATTCCTCTGACTTTTTTAATCGATGATGTATTATTATCCATGGCAAAATCAAATCGTCCTTATTTTTAAAACTAAATGGGAAAAATGCATTGGATCATCAGGATCATTATTTTCTCTTTACGATTGAAAAAGAAGCAACTCAACCCTCGATTCGACTCTATCACTATTGTTGCGTTGCGCATTCACTAGAACAATTAAAGGCACATTATTTGTCACAAAAACAAAACCAGCTCTCTCCTAATTAAGAAAGAGCTGGTTTTTATTGCTGTAGCACAAGCTGCTGGCATCCTTGCTACTATACTAAGAAGTCATCCCATCATTTATCCGTTTCTTCATTATATGACCGACACAAAAATGACTTCATAGTAGCATTAGTGATAGAATCTGACACTGCAGATTCTATCACCGGAAAATTTGAGACCTTAGGGCTCAAATTTTGAGGGCATGAAACCGTAGGTTTGCTGCCGTCCGCCTGCTACTATATTAGGAAGTCTCCCCATCATTTATCCGTTCCTTCATCATATGAATGACAAAAAAATGACTTCCATAGTAGCTCTAGTGATAGAATCTGTCATACAGATTCTATCACCGGAAAATCGAGACCAAGGCTCGATTTTTAGCCATGAGATTCGCGCAAGCGAAGCTGCTGGCGTCATAGCTACTATAATTAGGAAGTCATTTAAAAAATTATTCTTCTTCGCCGTTAAGCGCTTCTGGATAAAATTCGCGCACAATCGTCGCACAACGATGACATAATGTTGGAGCATCTTCTAATGTTCCAACTTCTACTTTCACCGCACGGCAACGTTGGCAAGTTTCCCCTTGTGCATGTTCCACCACAACTGAAACACCTTCACCTTGAACCGCATTTTCAGGAACTGCAGTTCCTACAGAAGCAACTTCTAATTGACTAACAATGAATAATTGAGCAACATCCGTTTGTAAACTGTCTAATAAATCAGCCACTTCTTGAGTTGGATATAGTGTAACTTTTGCTTCAAAGTTTTTACCAATTAATTTTTCATTACGAGCTTCTTCTAATGCTTTAAGAGCTGTATTACGAACTTTTAAAAGAATTCAGCCCAACGAACTAAAAAATAGCTTCTTCGTCTTCATAATGAGTTACTTCAGGAATTCTGCTAATTGAACATAAGCTTCCTCTTCTTTTTAAGTATTTCCATACTTCTTCTGTTGTATGCACTAAAATTGGACTCAATAATTTTGTTAATTTTACTAAGATTTCATACAATACTGTTTTGCATTGCACGACGTTCAAAGCCATTTTTTCGATCAATATACACAACATCTTTATGCAAAGTCTAAATAGAATTGTGATAAGTCAACCGTAGAAGTTAATAACCCTTGGTAAACCGTTGAGAATTGATAGCGATCATATGCTTTACGAATACTATCTACTAATTGATTGAATCGTACTAACATATATTGATCCACTGTACGTAAATCTTCAAATGCTACTGCGTGAGCTTTAGGATCAAAATCAGTTGTATTTGCCAACATAAATCTCATAGTATTACGGATTTTACGGTAAACTTCTGATACTTGATTTAAAATTTCATCACTAATACGAACGTCTGACTCATAGTCCACAGAACTTACCCATAAACGAATAATATCTGCCCCTTTTAGTCTTCATTTTCTTTAGCTGGAGAAATAACGTTTCCTAATGATTTACTCATTTTCTTTCCTTCTCCATCCATTACGAACCCTTGAGAAAGAACTGCTTTATAAGGTGCTTTTTTATGAACTGCTACACTAGTTGTTAAACTTGAGTTAAACCATCCACGGTATTGGTCACTACCTTCTAAATACATATCCGCTGGGAATGATAATTCTTCACGAGTTCCTAAAACTCCAGCATGAGAACTACCTGAGTCGAACCATACATCCATGATATCTCAACTCTTTTGTAAAAGATACCATTTGGAGAATCTGGATGAGTGAAGCCTTCTGGTAATAAGTCTTTTGCATCCCATTCAAACCATACATCTGAACCATGTTTTTTTCAAAAATTTGAGCAACATGTTCTGTTGTTTTCAGGCGTAATAATTGGTTCACCATTTTCAGCATAAAAATACAGGTAAAGGAACTCCCCATACACGTTGACGAGAAATTACCCAGTCTCCACGGTCACGAACCATGTTGTAAATACGAACTTGACCAGAAGGGTGATACCATTTAACGTCGTTTTCAATCACATCTAAGATTTCTTGACGGAATGCATCAATTGAAGCAAACCATTGAGGTGTCGCACGGAAAATAACTGGTTTTTTCGTACGCCAGTCATGTGGATAGCTGTGTACAAAATAACTTAAGTTTAATAATGCACCTTTTTCAGTTAACAAATCTGTAATCACTTTATTCGCATCTGCATAGAACATACCTTCAAAGCCAGGTGCTTCATCTGTATAACAACCTTGGCTATCTACTGGAGACAATACTGCTAAATTATATTTACGAGAATAATAGAAGTCGTCTTCCCCGTGTCCAGGAGCTGTATGTACTAAACCAGTACCCGCATCTAATGTTACATAATCCCCATTCATTACTAATGATTCACGTTCATAGAATGGATGCCACGCAGTCATATATTCTAATGCGCTACCTGGGAATTCTTGTAAAATTTCTACATTTTCCCATGATAAAGTAGCTGTTAATGATTCTACTAAATCCTTAGCAACAACAAATGTACCAGCAGAAGTTTTCACTTGTGCATAAATATAGTCTGGATGAACGAAAATTCCTAAGTTTGCAGGAAGTGTCCATGGAGTTGTTGTCCAAATAACAAATGAAGTATCTTCACCCAATAAGCCTTTTCCATCTTTTACTTTGAATGCTACATAAATAGAAGCACTTTCTACATCTTTATATTCGATTTCTGCTTCAGCTAATGAAGATTCACTAGATGGAGACCAGTAAATTGGTTTTAATCCTTTATAAATATAGCCGTTTTCAGCCATTTTACCAAATACACGAATTTGTTCTGCTTCGAATTCAGGTTTTAATGTTACATATGGATTATCCCATGTACCAGTTACACCTAAACGTTTAAACACTGTTCTTTGATTGTCAATTTGACGCCAAGCATATTCTGCACATAATTTACGGAATTCTGCTACTGACATTTTTTTACGATCAACACCTTCAGCATTTGCTAAAGCTTGTTCAATTGGTAAGCCGTGTGTATCCCAACCTGGAACAAATGGAGCACGGAATCCGCTCATTGATTTACTACGAACGATAAAGTCTTTTGAAATTTTATTTAACGCATGTCCCATATGAACATCCCCATTCGCATATGGAGGGCCATCATGTAATACGAAAGAAGGTTTGCCTTCATTTTTTAACTGACGTTGTGCATAAAGGTTTGCTTCTTCCCATTCTTGTTGATAATCGATTTCTTTTTGTAGGGTAAATTCCACGCATTGGAAATTCTGTTTTTCCAATTTGCAATGTTTCTTTCATTTTCATTGCATTTCCTCCTTTGTCTATAAAATAAAAAAATCCCTGCAAAAGCAGGGGCGAAAGTTTCGTGGTACCACCCAAATTCTTGAAAAGTATTCAGTACTTTTTCAACTCGGTAAATTGTTAACGCTATTTAGGCGATATTTCTTACTATTATTTCGGAAATATATCTCAGAGATGATTCTCTATCTTTGAGGGACATGCTAAACTCTCACCAATCATTAGCTCGCTAATTGTTTCAAAAATAGAACGTTCTCTTCTACGAATATCAAAAATAATACGCTATTTTTATTAAAAATGCAAGTACTATCCATTTTTGAGAATGATCTTACAGTAGCAGAAATCATGAGATTCGCACAGCGAAGCTGCTGGCGTCCTACTGCTACTGTTAAAAAAAGTCAAAGTTCTTTTACGAACTCTCGTAAATACACGTCAAATAGAAATGACTTTTTACAGTAGCACAGATCATAAAAGCCAAAATAATGGCTTTTATGATAGGAAATTTCGAGACCCTAGGCTCGAAATTTAGCCATGAGATTCGCACAGCGAAGCTGCTGGCGTCCTACTGCTACTGTTAAAAAAGTCAATTTCTATCCTCTAACAGCCTCTTCACTCGCCCTTACATATTTACGGAAATTACTCTTATGGAAGAATAATGATATAAAAAGCAATCGGCGCTGCAATCATATATTTTATGGCTTCAATAATAATCGTAAAAATTACAAACGAAAACAAATGAGACCAAATATCTTTCTTCATTTTCATTTTTATAACCACCAAAAAATCCACGTTTAACTTTACCAGTACTATAATCCATCATCGAAGAAGCAGCAAATCCTGCACGGATTCCACCATATGGTGTAAAGAACCAGCCTAAAATTCCACCTTTGAAACGACGATAATCAGCATACCAACTATAAGTATAATTAGACAGAAGAATATACCCAAACCAGAAGATTTTTCCAAAAAATCCCATTTCTTGGAAAGAAGCAAAATAATCTAACAGTGAAATGACTAAATATCCGGTTAAATAGAAACTAAAATCTTGCTTCGGTGTTTCAAAATATCCACCATATCCAGAAAAAGGAATCGATTGAACTTTTTGTTCCTTTTCATATTCTGAAGATGGTTTTGTTTGAAAGGTCGGATTCTTTTCCCATTCATCTGAAGAACTTGATTGACCTTTCTTAGGTGGTGCTACATAGTCATCTCTTTTTGGAGGAGCTACGTAATCATCCTTTTTAGGCGGAGCTACGTAGTCATCTTTTTTCGGAGGTACTACATAGTCATTATTAGTATCCTTATCAGAATCTTTTTCCTTTTTTGGTGGTGCTACATAATCTGTCATCTTATGCCTCCCTCATTTTTTCTAAATCTTCACTTGTAATCGTATTAAAATCACTCGACTCATCTTTTGTCACACGGCGAGACATATGTGCCAATAATTTTTGGTTAAAGTTACGAATCCAACGTCCATTACTATGGTCATCAGTTGCACCATAAGCTTCTTTCACAGCTGCCCTATAACTTTCAGCATCATACTGATACCCTTGACCTTGTAAAATAAATTCACCAATCTGTGCGATTTCATCTGGACTATAGTCTTCAAAATCAAATGTCGTTGGAACACGACTCTTCAATCCTGAGTTAGATTCTAAAAACTCTGCCATTTCTTTATGATATCCTGCAAAAAAATGACAACCATATCACGACGATGATCTTCCATAAATTTCAAGATTTCATCAATGGCTTCTTGTCCAAAATTATCACCCGAACCATGTTTTAAAGAATATGCTTCATCAATAAATAGAACTCCACCAAGAGCCGATTGTAACTGTTCCCTTGTTTTAATAGCTGTTTTGACCTTGGTATCCACCAATTAAATCACCACGAGATACTTCTATTAATTTATTCGTAGCAATTAAGCCTTTTTGGTACAATAATTTCACAACTATTCTAGCAACAGTTGTTTTACCTGTACCTGGATTTCCTAAGAATAATGAATGTAAAGTTGTCGCAGAAGTTGTAAATCCTTCTTGTTCCCGTTTACGATTCATTTCGGCTTGAGCAATAAAGTCTTCAACTTGTTCTTTTACTTTATGAAGACCAATTAATTGATGTAATTCTTGCCATGCATCTTTCTTCGTACCATTATCTTGATACTTACCAATCTCTAGAACAGCATCAATATCTGCATTTGTAATCAGTGAAATATCTTCACTTTTTCAGCAATACACGAGCAATCAATTGTTTAATAATCTTTTTCGTTAAAATTACGAATCCAACGAGCATTACTACGATCTAATGAACGATTATATTCTAATGTTACTTTACGTGTGTAGTATTCTACATCTGCAATTTCATAACGATTCTTTTGTAGCCCCTTAATTCCCATTTGAACAATTTGTTCTGGACTATAGTCTTCAAAATTTAATCGATTTGGAACACGTGAAGTCAATCCTGGATTAATTTGTAAAAAATTGCTCCATTTCTTTTTGTATATCCCTGCAAAAATAATCATAATTTCATTTTTATGGTCTTCCATATATTTAAGAATCGTTGTGATTGCTTCTTTTCCAGTATCGTTTTGTACTCTTCTTATCTAAGGAATAAAGCTTCATCAATGAATAGTACTCCACCACGTGCTTCTTCTAATTTTGCTAACGTTTGCGTTGTTGTTTGGTTCACGTATCCAGATAATAAATCTGATTCAGAAACTTCTACAAATTTAAACGTATCTCCAAATAATGCCCCACGTTCAAATAAGATTTTTACCCATTAAACGTGCAACGGTTGTTTTACCTGTCCCTGGATTTCCCATGAATAAGGAATGCAACACTAATTGTTGAGGTGGTTCTCCTCTAGAAACACGTTGTTTATTATAATCAACCATTCCAATTAATGTATCAATTTCTTTTTTAACCGCTTCTAAGCCAACTAAGCTTTGCAATTCTTCATAACTGTCTAATTCTTTAGGTGTATTTTCATTTTCCTCTGCCCCAGTAGCTGTTGTATGACGAACATCAGCGGACATTTTTGAAAATTCATCCGTTTGAATAGTTAACTCACTTGAACTACCATTAGCATACATTAACTCACAAACATGAACTAATGAAGACGAAGTTGCTTCAATATTAACAGGAAAGAGCTTTTTCAAATAACAGTTGATCCTGCAAAAATCGTTGAGCCATTATATAATCTCAATGGTATACTTGATTCACTCTCACAAAGGAAAGATAAAACCGTTTGAGCATAACAGTAAGTAAATGGTCCTAAGAAAAATGAATCCAAAATTTTACAATCTTCTAAAAGACAAATGCTTTTTCGAACGTCTAAGGAATGAGCTGTTACATTTAGTTAGTGACACTTCACTCTTATCACCAGCGTATAACCCTTGTCCTCGTTTCATTTTACCAATGATTCCCATTTTCCAATCTAAAATAAGAATCTTCTACCCAAATCATTGGATAAGATTTCAGTAAATCTCCTCCATAGAACTGACAATTTTCGGCTTCAAATTTTGTGTTTTTTTGTAAGTAGATTGCATTCCCAAAATAATTCTCGCAAGTTGTATTCGTAAATTTCAAGTCAGAACCTTCACAAAGGGTTCTCCATTGAAAGAAACAATTCTTAACTGTTAATGAACTATTTTCTAAATAAATACTTTGATTTCCTTTATCACTAACTAAACTTGTTTTTACAGTCTTCAAAAAGTCACAAAAGAACCCTTTTAGCATATAATATATATTATCATTATGTTCTTCTGTACATTCAAAAACACAATTTTTTAAACGTTACGGAACAATTTTCATCAATAATCATCAATGTTGTATTTTTGGAGATTCGTAGACCAAATATTTTCAAAAACTACAGAAGCATCACTAGCAATAAAAATAGTTCCTTGAACTTTATTCGTATAGAAAAATTCGCCATTTTCTTCATCTAGTAATCCTAAAAATGTAAGATTTTTATTGATTTCATATGCAGTATCTGTTGGAAATTTTAAAAATACTCTTTTTGAATTTCTAATACATCTCCCGGTTTAGCGGCATTAATTGCATCATTGAATTCTCATGTATTATCATCATATCCCACTTGATAAGTCGGCATTTACTCACCTTCTTTTTAGTTTCAACCATCATCATTCTACCTGTTTTTCTTCTTTATTGTCAATTTATTCTCGATGGTTTTCAGACGTTTTTTTAGGAATGAATGAAATTAAAACACAAATAAAAAAGAGACCCTATTGGTCTCACAAAAGAATGGAGAAAGACTCTTTATAGTAGTATGTTAGCCATGAGATTCGCTTCGCGAAACTGCTGACGTCCTTTACTACTATATCAAGAAGTCTACTTCTCATACGTACCTTCATATCCTTACGTAAAAATGTAGAAGGACTCCTTATAGTAGTATAAGTACTAGAATCCGAATCGGATTCTAGTACAGGAAAAATTGAGACCTAGGCTCAATTTTTAGGAATGAGACACCAAAGGTGGCTACTTCCGTCCTCTACTACTATATCAAGAAGTCCTTCATAATTTAAATCTCTGGATAAATATCTTCCACTGATTTATCTGGATCAATTACAATATATAAATGACCATGACTACCAATTGCTGAACTTTGATATTTATTATCATTACCATCTTCATCTACTGGGCTATAAGGGAAGTATACGCGATCAGTTGAAACAATCACGTCTGATTTTGGATGATCACTATCTAAATATAAAATATCCATTAATTCGATATCGCTATATTTTTAACACGTTCGAACATTCCTAATTCTAATCCACCTAAGTTAATGTCTTCAGACATTACACGATCCCTGCTTCAGGAAACACTTCAATACGTAATGATTCACATGGATGAATTTCTTGGAACTCACTTCCATTAATACGACCAAACGATGTTGTAACTTGTTTAATCCATAAATCTCCAATTAAACGACGGTTAATCGTCCATGTTTCTCCGTTACGGAATACAAAACGTAATCCTGACATTACTTTTTCATAAAAGTCTCTCCTTTTTCTTATCGTTCATCACTTTTTATTAGTGAAAACACTTTTTATTCTTTACTCTTCGAATTTTACCATTGAACTAGAATATTTTCAATGATTATACACTTTGCTTCCAAACTGTGAGAAAACAAAATCTTCCAACACTTTAGCCTCGTTTTCAAGACTTTGCCCAAGAATCATTTCCTCCAAAGTTTGTAAAACTTGTCCAATAATCGGACCTTTTTTCTTTAATTTCAAAATACGAATAATATCATGCCCGTTAATCTGAATATCCTTCATCGAATGGATTGGCAAATTACAATACGTTTCCTCTAATGCTTGTAGCGAATCACTTTTTTCATCTGCAATCAATAACTGCTCCACTTTCAAAGCAACATCATAAGAACAGTTATAGGCTAAAAAGAAATCCCACGCTTTCTCTTTCCTAGCTCGATACGTTTTATATCCAACTAATACATCTCGAATTTGTTCATTGGAAGACTTCCAAGATTTCAAGAGATGCGTTACTTCCTTATCCGTTAAAATCTAACTCATCTACCAATAAAATCCACGCTTGCAAAACACTCAATTCTTTCAATGGAAATGCTGCAATTTTCATCAAAACATTTTCTTTCCCATCAAATAATGGACAAGCCTGATATAAGCCTGTTTCAACAACATATTGCATAGCTTCTTTACGAAATGAACCTTGAATCATTTTTCAAATTCCACTTTCATTCGTTCCACAGCAACTTTTTGACAAATTCATTTTCAATATTGAAATAGCTTTTTCGTTTCATCTTCAATTTGAAATCCTAATTGCCCCACAAAACGTACTGCTCGAAACATTCACAAAGCATCTTCATTGAACCGTTCTTTTGCATCACCCACACAACGAATACATTGACGTTCTAAATCTCCAACCCCATCAAAAAAATCAATTAATTGATCATCAATGCCGATTGCTAAGGCGTTAATCGTAAAATCTCTACGTTTTAAATCTTCTTCTAACGAGCGAACAAATGTCACTTTATCCGGATGTCTAAAATCTTCCCATATCCTTCTTCGGTCCGAAAAGTTGTAACTTCATAACCTTCTTTATGATGAATTACCATCACCGTCCCATGTTCAATTCCCACATCTACCGTATGAGAAAAATCTCTTTTACTTCTTGTGGAGTAGCACTTGTCGCTATATTCACATCTGAAATTGGCTTATGAAGGAGCATATCCCGAACAGAACCCCCAACAAAATAGGCTTCGTAACCGGCATTCACCAATTGTTGCATCACGGGTAATGCTTCTAAAAATAAAGGTTCACTTTGAATGGACATTTACTCGCCTCGCTTTCTGTTAATTTTCTAATTCCTTTAATTGTTCCGTTAACGAAATAAACAACTCTTGATTTCCTTTTTCCAAAAGCAATATCAATTTGTTTTAGAATTTCCTGTTTTAACGCACTTGTTTGAATTTCAACTAATGCTTCATGCACTTCTCTTCCAAAGCAGCCTGTTTTTGTTCCAAATGGATTTTTCTAACACTCCAAATTTTAACATCGTTAAATATGCATCTTCAAATTCCATTTCAATATAACATTCTTCTTTCCAATTCAAGCGAATATCATGAAAGGCTTGTTCTGGATTATTGAATCGAGTTCCTGCTTTATAAAAATAAAAAGACTCATCCGGTGCTTTTTCAGTAGAAAACCACATTCCTTTTGGTGTATCTTGAACTTGTTCTACAAAAATGAATTTGATTTAACAGTAATTCATGATTTAATAAATAATTTAAAATCCATAATGCCTCTCTCTTCTTGAAGCCTGATTCGATACAAACCATGAAATAAATTTTTCTTATCCTCTAAACTTGGTTGAAACAATATCCTCACTCCTTATGCTTCAAAATATTCTTGTAATGCATACAGATCTTCATTTAATGGATCCATCGTTTGTCCATGTTTTAACCATTTCTTTGCTTCGACAATTAAGCCTTCTTCACGAAGAAATCTCACATAATCAACAATAAATTCCATTGAATTTTCTAATTCCAGACTAGCTTTTGATAATAACTCAATGCTTCTTTAAAAGTCTTCTAATCCCTCTTTTACTCTCGCTAACCAATAATAAACCGAACCATCATCCATACCTTTTTCAAGAATTTGTTCTAATAATTCCTGAGCTATTTCAAACTCTTCTTGTTGAATTAAGATTTCTACATAGGCTTGTAATGAATCAAATGATTCTGGAGATAACTCATAACATTGTTTAAATGCTTCTTGCGCTTTCTCCATTTGCCCAATCGAAGCATAAGATGCTCCTAACATAAAGTAAGGTTCCTTCTCATAAGGATAACTTTCGAGTCATTTTTGATAAATGAATGATAGCATCCAAATAATTCCGTTTAAGCATTTGAAGATGACTAAGTCCAAGCAAAGCCTCATAATTTTCCGAATCACGAGATAATAATTCTTGATACAAAGATTGCGCATGAAGATAGTCTCCCGCTTGAAAATCATGTTCCGCAATACTTGCTAATAAATCACTAGAAGCCGATTCTAGCTTTGTATCTAATACAAAATCTTGTAAAGGCTCATCATTTCCAACGGCTAATGATGCTTCCACTAATAACTCTCTAGCACGTTGCTCTTCACCAGTTTCTCCCTCTGAATTTTTAAAAATTTTTCTAAATAAAGAATACTTCTCTCTAATAACCCCGCTTCAAATAAAACAATTCCGATATAAAAATCCAAAATCGCTTCATCTGAGCTAATTCTTTTGCGAGTAATAATTTTCTTTCTGCTATATCATAATATCCTTGAACTTGATACAACTGCGATAACACTACCAAAACATTTACATAATTAGGATCTTCTTCAGGAATATCATATAAAAACAGATAACGCTTGATCATATTCCCCTTGGTTCACTAAAATTTCTGCTAATAAAATCGTCCACGCAGATTCTTCCGGTTCAAATTCAGTTAAGCATAAATAGGCTTGCCTTGCTTCCTCAAAATATCCTGCATTAAAAGCAAAAGAAGCTACATCAATTAATTCTTCGATTTGATTTTCTGTCACATGATCCATAAATTGATGAAACAAAAAATAAACTTTTTCTACTTCTTGTTCCTCTAAGGCTGTTTGTATTTGTTCCACTATTGTTTTCATACTATCTCCATTTCTCTTTCCAATAAAAAAGATGCTATATTGATTTTACTCTAATATAGCACCTTTATGAAATAGTTTCTATGAAAATATCATAATAAACTGATTAGTTTTTTACAGCATCTTTCAAAAGCTTTACCTGCTTTGAATGCAGGAACTTTCTTGCTTCGATTTGGATTTCTTCACCTGATTGAGGGTTTACGTCCTTTACGAGCAGCACGTTCACGTACTTCAAAGTTACCAAATCCGATAACTTGTACTTTTTCACCTGCTTGTAATGCTTCTTGAATTGTTTCGAATAATGCATCAACTGCTGCTGAAACATCTTTCTTTGTTAATTGCGTTTTTTTAGCTACGCGATCTACTAATTCTGCTTTATTTGCCATGTTAGATTCACCTCCATCACACAAGAATTAATTCAGTGATTATTGAGTGGTCCAATAATACTGGAAACCTTACTGTTGATTTCTAAACAAGTATACCATTTGATTAACGTACTTTCAACGAATAACCTATGATTTTTATCATTTTCTTTTGATAAATTATATCCTTTTTATCATTTTCTTTGACGAACAATCATATGAATTGGTGTTCCTTCAAATCCGAAGGCCGCACGAATTCGATTTTCTAAGAATCGTTCATATGAAAAATGCATTAATTCTACATCATTGACAAAAACTACAAAGGTAGGGGGTTGTACTGCTACTTGTGTCATATAATAAATCTTCAAACGATTTCCTTTATCTGTTGGTGTTGGATTCATCGCAATGGCATCCATTAAGACATCATTTAAAAATTGATGATGAAATACGTTTCGAACGAACTTCATGAATTTCTTTCAATAATGGAGCAATTCTTACTAATCGTTGTTTTGTTTTCGCTGAAACGAATAAAATCGGTGCATAAGATAAATATAAAAATTCTTTACGAATATTTTCTTCAAATTCTTTAAATGTTGAATTATCTTTTTCAAGCGTATCCCATTTATTGACTAAAATAATGACACCTTTTCCAGCTTCATGAGCATATCCTGCAATCTTCTTATCTTGTTCTTGAATTCCTTCTTCTGCATTCAAGACAACACAAACAATGTCGCTTCGTTCAATTGCTCTTAATGCACGTAAAACACTATATTTTTCAGTAGATTCAAAAACACGTCCTTTTTTACGAATACCAGCTGTATCAATCATTTTAAAGATTGTACCTTCTTCGTCCGTAAAACTTGTATCAATCGCATCACGAGTGGTTCCTGCAACATTTGATACAATCACACGTTCTTCCCCTAACATTGCATTGACTAAACTAGATTTCCCGACATTTGGGCGACCAATAAAGCTAAAGCGAATGATATCTGCATCCTCTTCGTCCTGTCCATGTTCAGGAAATACTTTTACAGCTGCATCTAATAAATCTCCAAGACCTAATCCATGACTTCCTGAAATTGGGAATGGTTCTCCAAATCCTAATGCATAAAAATCAAAAATATCAGATCGTAATTCTGGATTATCTACCTTATTTACAGCTAACAATACGGACTTATTCGTACGATAAAGCATTTTAGCAATATGCTCATCTGTTGATGTTACACCTTCTTTCACACTTGTTAAGAAAATAATCACATCTGCTTCTTCCATTGCAATTTCAGCTTGCATACGAATATTCGACATAAATGGCTCATCAGTAATATCAATACCACCTGTATCAATAACGTGAAATTGATGACCCTAACCATTCCCCATCTGAATAAATTCTATCTCTCGTTACTCCAGCAATATCTTCTACAATCGAAATTCTTTCACCAACAACTCGGTTGAAAATTGTAGATTTCCCAACGTTTGGACGACCTACAATCGCAATAACTGGTGTTGACATCAAAATTCCTCCTTTCTCAAAAAATGAGGCTGGGAGTTTTTCCCAACCTCACCCTAATTTAATATTTTTTTGATTAGTCTTCTACAACTAAGTCAGCTAATTGTTCCCCTAAACGATCTGCTAATGAAAAATGTCACATCTTCTTCAGGTAAGACATATTCTTCTTCCACAACTTCTTCTACTTCAGGTTTTTCAACAACTGGAGCTTCTTCTAAAGCTTTAATACTTAATGAAATACGTTTTTCAGCTTCATTTACATCTAAAACTTTAACAGTTACTTCTTGTCCCACTTGAAGAACTTCTTGAGGAGTTGCAATATGTTTATGAGCAATTTGAGAAATGTGAACTAATCCTTCTACTCCAGGGAATAATTCAACAAATGCACCAAATGCTGCAAAACGTTTAACAGTTCCAACTAATGTAGAACCAACTGCTGCACGTTCTGTAATGTTATCCCAAGGTCCAGCAAGAGTTTCTTTAATCGATAGAGAAACACGACCTTTTTCAGCATCTAATCCAATTACTTTTGCTTCCACTGTTTGACCAACTGCTAAGAAATCGCTTGGTTTTGATACATGTTGATGAGAAATTTCAGAAACATGAACCAATCCATCAATTCCACCTAAATCAATGAAAGCTCCAAAGTTAGTTAAGCGAGCTACTTTACCAGTAACAATAGCTCCTTCATAAACTGCTTCTAAAAGCTGAAGCACGTTTTTGCTGCTTTTTCATTTGCTACGATTTCTTTACGAGATAAAATTAAACGATTATCCGCTGGTAAAATCTCAACGATATCAAATGCGAATGTTTTTCCTTTAAATTGTTTTAAATCTGACACAAAAATGATCGAAATCATTGAAGCTGGAACAAATGCCCGAACCCCTGCATCAACTACTAAACCGCCTTTAACAACGTCTTTAACAGTTCCTTCTACTTGTTCATGATTATCTGCTTTAGCTTGAAGTTCTTCCCAAACTTTACGAGCATCTACACGACGTTTTGAAAGTAAGAAACTTCCGTTTTCTTTATCTTTAATAGGTTTAATGACTACTAAATCTAATACATCTCCACTTTAACGACATCTTCAACTTTTTCAAATGGAACTGCTGATAATTCATTAAAAGGGAATGACCCTTCAACTCCACCACCAATAATACCAACGATAGCTTGTTTATCTTGTAAAACTAAAAACTTCTCCTTGAACTAAGTCTCCAACTTGAATATCTTTTACAATATCCAGTGCATCTTGCATTGTTTGTAATTCTGACATTTGACTTCCTCCTATTACGCAACCATTCATTTGAACGAAAAATCATTCTAACTTTCCTTAAAATTTAATTTTTTTATCCTTTTTACATCATATCACTATTTCTTTCACAATTCTAGTCATATCCCTTAAAGATGCTTATTCTATTAGTATTTTTGAATGAACTCTGAAACTGTTTTCACGACTTCTTCAATCGTCATTGTTGTTGTATCGATTTCAATCGCATCTTCTGCTTTTCTTAGCGGAGATTCCTTACGAGTAGAATCAATATAGTCACGACGGCGAATATCTTCTACTAATTCTTCATAAGACATCTGAATTCCTTTTTCCTGATTTTCAATAAAACGACGTTTCGCACGTTCTTCCACACTTGCAACAAGGAAAATTTTTATCTCAGCTTGTGGTAAAACAACGGTCCCAATATCTCTTCCATCCATAATAATCGAATGATTTTCAGCAATCTTTCGTTGGAGATGAACTAATCTAGTGCGAACTTCCTTAATGGCAGAAACAGCTGAAACATTACGCGTCACTTCTAAACTTCTAATTTCATCTGTTACCTCTTCACCATTCATAAATACACTTTGCTTTCCATCTTTCATAGAAAATCCAATTTCAATCGTTTCAACTAATGCTTGAATAGCATCATGATTTTCCAATGAAATGTGATTGCGTAATACTGCCAATGTAACAACTCGATACATGGCTCCTGTATCTAAATATACAAAGTGATTCGCCTTTGCAATTAGTTTTGAAATTGTACTTTTCCCAGATGAAGCCGGCCCATCAATTGCAACTTGCATAAAAAACATATCTCCTTTAATTTGAACTATCGATTGATTCTAAACAACCTAAAAGGCTGGACTTGTTGCCCAGCCTTTAGCTATTATTGTCTTGATTGCAATACCTTTTAATTGCATTCCTGGCGAAATATTGTTCGATGTTAATCCATTAATAGATTTTAATGTATCTACATCCATGCCATGATTTACGGCGATTCGATATAATGTTTCACCAGCTTGAACAGTATAGCTTCCATAAGCCCCATTTTGGGTCGTTGGTGTTTCTGCAGTTGTCTGTTCTCTTTGACCATTATTTTGTTGTCTTGAAGCTGTTGATGAAGTTGAAGCTCAGCTTTTGTTGTAGAAGCTGTTGATTCAGTAGTAGTTGTTTCAACCGTAGTCGTTTCTGCTACTTTCGTTAACATCACTTCATCTGCAGTTCGAGGTTTTACCTCAGCTTTAGAACTAGACCAAGAGAACCACATCATAAATAATAATGGAGATACAACCACTACGATAAACACAAACAATAATACACTTAATAGTGGTGCCGTTGGTTTTCCGTTTGAATTACGAGCACTTCTTGAATATGGACGTGCTTTCTGAGTATCTTCACCAAATTGAGCGATCCCATGGTTGTTCATCTTTTGGGTTTGTTTCGTTATTTAAGTTATCTGTCATTAAAAATCCTCCTAAATTCAACCACTGTCGTCATTAGACTTTATTCAAATAAGACTATATCATATTTCCCTAATAATATGCAATCTTTTCAATCTATATATCGTATTGTAGCATACTTTTTATTATTTTTCATTGCTTTTTAAAAATTTTTAAATGTTTTGAAAAATTTTTAAAAATATGAGAAACTGATAACACCTAAATGATGATACAAATGGAGGATTTTCAGATGAACGATAAAGATCCATCACACTCTCTATGGTAAAGTTGACTGCAAAGTTGCATTGCCTGCAGAATTTTGCCAATTAAAAAGCTCGTAATCTTTTTGAATACGACAACGAGGGCATTGCTTTTTATGAAACATGAGTCGAAAAACACTGGAAGCATTCCAATTCCTGAACAAGAAATATCAAACTTTAAAGAAGCCTACACGCATTGTCCAACTGGTGCAATCAAAAGAAATTCATTACCATTTTCTAAACGTTCATAAGCTATAGTTCACTAACATTTTGGCATGTTACACTATTTTCTAATTGAGAAACACTTGCTAGGCGATACGTGCTCCTCGCTATCGGAAAATTGTTTTTCTATCTTAAAATGAATACGCTTTCTTCAGACGGATATGAAAAATCCTGTTGGTCATTTCTAACCAACAGGATTCTTTGTTTCAATAAAATGTAATTTTTATTGATTATTCATCTTCTTTTTCTTTTTAGCAAATACGCCTACACCAGATAATAGGGCCGCAATTGCTGGAAGAACTGTTCCAAAGGTTGAAGTACCTGTGTTTGGAAGTTCTTGTTGGTTCAATCGTTTTTGAATCATTGGCTGCTAAAAGCTGCATTTTCTGCGCGATGATCTGCTTGATCGTCTGTTGCTACATCTTTATTATCGTTGTTATCTTTTGCAAGATTTGCCATGAAATCTTCAATACGTTGCACCATTGTATCAACTTCTTCTTGAGTTGCATTTGGATTTTCAAATACTTTCTTAGCTTCTTCTAATAATGCTTTAGCTTCTTTTGTATTTATTGCTCCAAGTTGATGCTGCTTTGATTGCTGATTAAGTCATCTAATTGGTGAATTGCTGATTCTAATTTAGATTTATCTGTCTTAGAGTCAGCTTGTAGAGTAATAGACACGTTCTCTAAATGCACCATCTCTTGGAATAGTTAATACTTTACCATCTTTTTGTAACGATAGTTACATTCCCTTTTTCATCGATACTAATAGCTGCTTGTTTCTCATCATTGTCTGTAACGATTGTTGCATTACCATTTTTGTCGATGATCATTTTTGCACCATTTCCAGATTTGTAAATTGTATTTCCTTGATCGTCTTTTGTTATCTCTAAACTACTCAAATCGAATTCTGGAACGCTTGTAATAGCACCTAAAATCATGAATTGGAATTTCTCTTTTTCTTCTTTAGTAATCTTCTCAAGATTTGCTACTGTTACTTTACTGAAGTCAAAGTCTAGATTATCTCCACGATGTTTACCTTTCGCATCGTCTCTATCTTTCACTAGTTGTTCTTTAGAAATGGTTGCTGTAGAACCGTCTGGTAATGTTACTGTTGCGTTTCCTTTTTCGTCTACTACTACAGTTGCTCCTGGGTTCACCGCTTCAATTGCTTTCTTAACAGCTTCTTTTTCAAAGTCTTTTAATTCTTCTTTATTTCCAACTAATGTACGGAAAGCAGGTGTTTTCACTTTAGCGTTCTTCGCTTCGTCAGCTAGTTTATCAGCAGGAATTACTAAGTCTGATGCTGGGATATTTAGAACTGTTCCATCTTTTTTAGTTACTGTTGCGTTTCCTTTTTCGTCTACTACTACAGTTGTGCCTTCTGGGTTTACTGCTTTAACTTTCTCTTCGATTGCTTTCTTATCATCGTCAGTTAAATTAGTTGAATCTTTTACTACAGTCTTAGCAGCTGGTGTGTTCGCATCGTTACCACCATTTTCTTTCTCAGCATCCTCTTTGACTTTAACTAAGTCTGATACTGGAATGACTGATACATTACCATCTTTCGTTACGACTGTTGTATTTCCATTATCATCTACTACTACAGATTTAGCTTCTGGATTTACTGCTCTTACTTTATCCTCAATTGCTTTCTTCTCTTCTGGAGTTAGCTTAGTTGGATCGGCTACTTTTTATTTTTCGCTGCTGGAACATTTGCATTATCCTTAGCTGTTCCTGCAGTTATATCATTTTGTGATTTTGTTAAATCTGATGCTGGAATTACTGCTGTCTTACCATCTGGAAGTGTTACAGTTACATTTCCTTTTTCATCTACTACTACAGATGTAGCTTCTGGATTTACTGCTCTTACTTTATCCTCGATTGCTTTCTTTTCAGCGTCTGTTAACAGTTCTGGACGTGCTACTTTCACCTTAGAAGCTGGTTTAACAATGTCGTTTCCTGCTTTTGGATTATCTTCATCTGTATCTTTCTTCGTTAAGTCTTTCGCTGGGATTACTGCTGTCCTACCATCAGGAGTTGTTACTGTTGCATTTCCTTTTTCGTCTAAGACTACTTTTGTTGGATGTTCTGCATCCTTGTCTGGATTTGCAGCCTTAATCTTAGCGATGATTGCATCTTTTCTGCTTGTGTTAACGAATCTGGATTTACTACTACAGTCTTATCTGCTGGTTTAACTACGTCATTTCCTGCGTTTGGTTTTGCAGCTTCGTCTGCTGTCTTAGTTAAATCTGACGCTGGAATTACTGCTACTTTACCATCGTTAAGTGTTACTGTTACATTTCCTTTATCGTCTACTGCAATGTATTTAGCATCTGGGTTTACCTCTGCTACTTTCGCACCGATAGCATTTCTTTCATCATCTGTTAACGCATCTGGATTTGCTACTACAGTTTTATCTGCTGGTTTAACAATATCATTTCCTGCTTTTGGATTACCTACTTCTGCTGATGGTTTCGTTAAGTCTTTTACTGGAATTACTGCTGTTTTACCATTTGGAAGTGTAACTGTTGCATTTCCTAAATCGTCCACTGCTACAAGCGCACCAGGATTTACTGCTTTGATGTTATCTTCGATAGCTTTCTTAATAGCAGCTTTCTTAGTGTCATCATTAAAGTCTGCTGGATCTGCTACTACCTTATCCAGCTGGTTTTATTCACGTTGTTACCTGCTGTTGGTTTAGTTGCTTCATCTTGTGTTTTCACTAAGTTTTTTTAACTGGAATTGTTGCTATAAGCTCCGTCTTGAGTTGTTACTGTCGCATTTCCATACTTATCGAAAGCTACTTTTTGCTCCTGGGTTTTACTGATTTTTATATTTTCAGCGATTGCAGTTTTATTATCCTCAGTTAAATTGTCTGGATCTGCTACTACTTTATCAGCTGGAGTGTTTACATTATTTCCAGCATTTGGTCCCTTAGCTTGTTCTTCTGTTCTTACTAAGTCTTTTGCAAGAATTGTTGCTGTAGTTGTATTACCTTGTTCATCTCCAACCGTTACAGTTGCATTTCCTTCATCATCCACGAATACTGTGATTGTTTTTACATCTGGATTTACAGCTTTGATTTTTCTTAGCAATAGCTTTTTAGCTTCGTCTGTCAATGGTTTAGTTGTATCTGCCACTACCTTATCTGATGGTTTATTGATGTCGTTTCCTGCTTTTTCGTTAGCTGCTTCTGCATCAGTCTTCACTAAATCTTTGGCTGGAATGACGAATGTTTTTACCTTCTGGAGTTGTGATTGTCGCATTACCTTTGTCATCTACTACTACAGTTGTTCCTTCTTTTGGATTTACAGCTAGTACAGCTTTTTTAATTTTATCCTTAGCATCCCCACCAATATTATCAGCGTTAGCTATTAACACTTTATCCACTGGCTTCTTAATTAAATCTTGTTTAGCTGGATTTGTTAAGTAATCCACTGGTTTTACTAAATCTTCTACTGGAATTGTAGCTGTAGTCTTAGTATTGTCTGGATTTGTCACTGTTACAGTTGCATTTCCTTTTTCGTCAAATAATACAACCGTTGGATTATTAGCATCTTTATCTGGGTTTACAGCCTTGATATTTTTCTCGATTGCTGCAATATCCTCTGCTGTTAGGTGTTCGCGATTTTTCACTAATACTCTATCTGCAGGTGTACTAATTTTGTTTCCTGCTTTAACTTTTTCTTTATCTGCATCTGTTTTAGTTAAGTCGCCTACTGGAATTGTAACTGTCTTGCCTTCTGGTGTTGTTACGATTGCATTTCCACTTTTTCATCCACAAATACTGCAGCATCTGGATTTACGTTGAACTTTGTCTTTAATCTTATCTTTTACATCAGAAGTTATTCCTTCAGTACCTACAAAGACACCATCTGCTGGTTTGTTAACAAGGTTCCCTGCTTTAGGATCATTTGACACATCTTCTTGTGTTTTCACTAAATCATCTGCTGCAATTACTGCTGTTTTTCCATCTGGTGTTGTTACTGTGGCATTTCCTTTTTCATCTACGAATACTGTAGCGCCCGGATTTGCTCTTAGAACAGAATCTTTAATTGCTGTTTTTCTGGTTCTGACAAAACTATCTTTATTCACAACTACTGTTTCGTCTACAGGAATCTTAACGGCCGGTTGTTTAGCTGGATACGTTAAATCAGCTTTTGCCTTCAATAAATCAGCAGCTGGGATTGTTGCTACAGCGCCATCTTTTGTTGTTACTGTTGCATTTCCTTTGTCATCTACTACTACTGTAGCATCTGGATTTATTGCTTTAACTTTATCAGCAATTTTTTCTTTTAACTTAGCAAGTTCTTCTGGTGATAAGGCAGCAATATCTTTATCTAAAATTACTTTGTCTGCTGGAGTATTCACCTTGTTACCAGCAGTTGCAGATTCTTTTTCATCAGGATTTTTAGTAAGTCTTCAACAGGGATTGTTGCTGTTTTGTATGTTGTAGTACCATCTGCGTTCGTTTCAGGCACTGTTACTGTGGCATTTCCTTTGTCGTCAACGAATACTTTTGTTCCTTCTGGGTTTACTGCTTTAATCGCATTTGCAATCTTAGTTTTAAGAGTTTCTTTGTCAGCCCTTCTAAAGTCTGCTGGTTTTGCTGATACTTTATCTGCTGGTTTATTGACATTGTTTCCTGCATTAGCACCATCTGCTTGATCTTGTGTTTTCACTAAATCTGACACTGGAATAACTTTAGTTTTTCCGTCTGGTGTTGTTACTGTTGCATTTCCATGGTCATCCACTACTACTGTTGTAGGGTTTGCAGGATCTGTAGATGGATTTACTTTTTCTACAGCTGCTTTGATTGCATCTTTTTCAGTTTGAGTTAATCTAGCTGGGTGCTTAACAATTGTTTTGTCAACTGGTTTCTTAACTGAATCTTGCTTGTCAGCTTTTTCTAAGTCTTTTGCGTCTATTGCTAAGTCAGATGCTGGGATTGTCGCTACAGCTCCGTCTTTCGTTGTTACTGTTGCGTTTCCTGCTGTATCCAAATACTACAGTTGCACCTGGGTTCACTTTCAAGATTTCAGCTTTGATTTTTCTTCATCAGCAGCTTTATTATCAGGACTTGTACCACTACCTTCGTTGCTGGTGTGTTTACTTTGTTTCCTGCATTAGCCTTATCTTTATCAGCTGGATTTTTTAGTAAATCTTCAACAGGGATTGTCGCTGTTTTATATGTTTTAGTACCATCTTCGTTTGTTTCAGTTACTGTTACAGTTGCATTTCCTTTGTCATCTACTACTACAGTTGTTCCTTCTGGATTTACTGCTTTAATAGCTGCTTTGATTTTTTCTACAACAGCATTTTTCTTAGCAGGATCAGCTAAGTCTTCTTTTGTAGCAGATACTTTATCTGCCGGTTTGTTTACATAGTTTCCTGCTTGTGAATTTTCTGCATCTTTTGCTGTTTTCACTAGGTCAGACACTGGAATTGTTGCTGTTTTTCCATCTGGTGAAGTTACTGTTGCATTTCCTTTTGCGTCTACTACTACTGTTGCATCTGGGTTGACAGCTTTCACTTTTTCTTCGATTGCTTTCTTAGTAGCTTCATCAATATTGGCTGGGTCTGTTACTAAGATTCTATCTACTGGTTTATTGATGCTGTTTCCAGCTTTAGCATTTTCTTTGTCAGATTCTTGCTTCAATAGGTCAGATTTTGGAATCACTACAGTCTTACCTTCTGGTGTTGTTACTGTGGCATTTCCTTTTTCATCTACTACTACTGTTGAACCTGGGTTTACTGCTTTTAACCTTATCTTCAATAGCCTTAGTTATTGCTGCTTTTTGAAGCTTCTGGTAAATTTGCCTCAGGAGCTAATAGGGCAGGGTCTACCACTAATTTATCTGCTGGTTTGTTTACAGCATCTTGTTTAGTTGGATCTGCTAAATCTGTTTTAGCTTTTACTAAGTCAGCTACTGGAATTGTTGCTGTTTTCGGTTGTTCACCTTGTGCTGCTGGTGTTGTTACTGTTGCATTTCCTTTTTCATCTACGAATACTGTAGCATCCGGGTTAACTGCTTTAACTTTTGCTGTAATATCTTCTTTCAATTTATTAAGTTCATCTGGCGTTAAGTCAGCAATAGCTTTTTCTAAGACTACTCTATCTGCTGGAGTGTTTACCTGGTTTCCACCACTTACTGTATCCTTATCACCATCTACTTTCACTAATTCACTTACTGGAATTGTTGCTGTCTTGCCTTCTACTCCTGGTGAATCTGGTGTTGTAACAGTTACATTACCTTTAGCGTCAACTACTACTGTTGCTCCTGGGTTTACTGCTTCAACCGCTGCTTTGATTTTGCAATTTCTTCCAGGTTGTAATGATTCTTTATTTCCTACTCGTACTCTATCGGCTGGGTTGTTGATGTTGTTACCTGCTTTTGCATTTGGTAATTCAGTAGATTTCTTAATTAAATCATCTGCATCAATTACAGCTGTTTTACCTTCTGGAGTTGTTACAATTGCATTTCCTTTATTGTCTACTACTACAACTGCACCTGGGTTTACTGCTTCAACTTTAGCCTTGATAGCATCTTTCACTTTTTCAAGATCTTCTGGTGATAACGCTGCAATATCCTCTACAACAGTTTTTGAGTTTGGTTTATTGATGTCATCTCCACCATTTGCTTTTTTAGTATCTTCTTCTGTCTTGAATAGGTCCCCTGCTGGAATTGTCGCTGTTTTATATACCTTCGTTCCATCTGGTTTAGTTTCGATTGAAGTTACTGTTGCATTTCCTTCAGCATCATATTTAACCTTTAGTATCTTGACCATTTAATTTTTTAAGTTTTTCAGTTACTTTTGCTTGGTCATCCACATTTGTCGCATCTCCGACTAATTTGTCTGCCGGTTTAAGAACTCCTGTATTAGCTGCGCCCTCTTTTCCTGCATCTTCTAATGTACGTACTAATTCTGAAGCTTTGAAGGCTGCTGTTTTTCCTTCTGGAGTTGACACTGTCACTACTCCAGTATCATTGATTGTTACTACTGCATTAGGGTTAACATCACGAACAGCTTGTAATACTTTTTTCTTTTCATCCGGAGTTAAACTAGTTTTATCTTTTACGATAACTTTATCCATTGGACGGTTGATGTTATTACCACCACCAGGGTTTCCTAAATCGGCTTCACCTCTTGTTAAATCTTCTTGTTTGAAAATTTCTGGTGCTTTTTTACCTGGTAATGTTACTTCTGCACTTCCATCAGCTTTAACAACTATTACAGTTCCTTCAGGGTTTACTGCTCTGATTGCATCCTCAACTTTTTTAATTTCATCAGGAGTCAAAGCGCTTGGATTTACAGCTACGATTTTGTTACCTGGTAAATGTGCTGAGTTGATTGCATCGATTGCTGCTTTTGCTGATTTTTAGCTGCCTCTACATCTGCATTTTTCTTAGCTCCATCAATTGCTGCTTTTGAAGCTTCTTTAATCGCATCTACTTCGTTTTTAAGTGCTTCTTTAGCTGCGTCAGATAATGCACTGTTATCTTGAATATTTTGTTTTTTAGCTTCTGCTGCAGCTGCTACTGCTTTATGAGCATCTGGTTTCACCTTAGCATCTTTTAACAGAGCTGTAATATCTCTTTCACCCTCAATCTATGTCAGTTTGAGCTGTTTTTGCTGCATCTGCTGTTTCTTCATTATCATTTTTTCCATTGATTATAGCTTTTTAGCATCTGCAATTCGTTTTTGCTTTTGCTTTTACCACTGTTTTTCTTCGTCCGTTAAGTCAGTACGGTCGTCCATTTCTTTTTCTTTAGCACTAGGGCTGCATCAATTTTGTCTAATGCTGCTTGTTTTGCGATTGGGTTTACTTTTGCTAAGTTATCAGTTGCTTGTTTTTTTCCTGGAGTGACTGCATTTGTTGCTGCGTCTGCTGTCACAGCTGTATCTGCTAGTTTATCAATTTCAGCTTTTGCATCATCAGCTGCCTTTTTAGCTTTGGCTTTAGCAGCTTCTTTTTCTTTATCTGATAAATCTGTCTTAGCATCAATCGCATCTGTCTTAGCTTTCAGTTCCTTATCAATGTCTTTCTTTGCTGCATCTTTAGCTACTGGGTTTACTTTGCCTACAGCTGTAGCACCGTCAGTTTTGGCTGTTGTTACATCTGCTGCATTTGTAGCGTCATCAATTTTGTCTAAAGCTGCTTGTTTTGCTTCATTTACTTTATTGATAGCTGCATCTTTTTCAGCTTTTGTTAAGTTATCATTACCCTTAATAGCTGCGATTTGTTCAGTTGCTTTTTTATTTACATCGTCAATTGCTGGCTGTTTGTCTAATTTCACAACTTTATCTAAAGCAATTGTATCTTTAGAACCATCTTTATAAGTTACTACTAAGTTTGTACCATCTTGAGCAACAGTATCTACTGCATTTCCAACATTTTCAACTGCAGCAGTTTTGTCAATATTCTTATCTTTATTTTTCTTAGAAATTCTAATTGAAGATTTTTTTCTTAACAGTTGCCAAATCATCAGCAGTCAATGTCGCAGTATTAGTTACAACAGTTTTATGCTCATCGTCTAATGCCTTAACATCATATTTAGCTGTTTGAGCTTTTAAGACGATTCTGAAACCACCTGGGTCTGTTGCGTATGAAGTACCTGTAGCATTATTAAAAATATTCTTACCATCTGTATCTGTTGCTGTAGCATAACGAGTTACAATAGGATATTCACCATTTTCGTCTGTTGGGAATTTATTAGCATCTAAACCTGGTGTTGTCTTCGATAAGTTACCAGTGATGTGAATAGTTGCTGGATTTTCTGCTGTGGCTGTTGTTTCTGCAGAAATTTTTCCTACTGTCATATCGTATTGATTATCTAAAACATTAGGATCATTTTGGTCAGCCTTCTGAGGCAACGCTTTATTTCCGCCCTGTCTAATAGACGCTTCCACTACCTTACCTGTATCATCTGTATATTTAATTGGAATATCGAAGTTTTCATTTGCATATACATAGACATCTTTTTTACCATCTACAGAGTATGGAATTGTTACTTCCGGAGCATTGTTTTGGCGAACTTTAATCTTATATGTGTAGTCAGCAGATTCTTTCCCTTGGCTGTCTACGGCTCTAAAGATTACAGTATGTTCACCTGCTGTTAAAGTATCTACTTTTACAGCATTTTCATCTCCATCAATTGATACTATTCTGCACTTCCCTTAGTACCTAAAGTAGCGTTTGGATCGTCTTCAGGTCTGATTACTTTTTACAGTTTTAATAAATCAATTTTTGTAATAGAAGTATCTGTTGGAACCTCTTTTTCATTTTTGTTTTCTTCCACTGCTGATACTACTGGCGCTTCATTTGTAACAGGAATTTTTAGTTCTTCCTAAAGTAATATCCATGAGTGGCTGCTCCGTTGTGAGAAATAACTTCTAAATCTACTCCTTCTTTGATACTTTCTGTTAATGTTAAAGTAACAGTATCGTAAAATTTACCTAACTCAAAACTTTTTGATGAGTTGCTTTTCCAGCATTTCACCGAGACATTTCAAATCCATTTTCATCATCTGTACGTTTAATATCAAGCTGTGGTCTTTGATTGTTATCTTTATTTGTATACCAGAAATATGTGAATCCAGAATCATGAGGAACTTTTAGCGTTACTTCTGTGAATCCAGCTACAACGCTCTTGCCATCTTTTGAAGCTTCTGACGATAAAATTTGAGAAGATCCAAATAGATACTTCTTGGTTTTTAACTTCACTTTCTATACCATCAATCGTTTGAATAATTTCTACTGGGTTTTTTGGTTTGCTTACATGGAATGTTCTAGCTGCTTCTCTTGCTCCAGATAAAGCTTCATTACTGTTCAATCCTTTATCTAAACTAATTTCCCATTTTCCTTGAGCATTTACTGTTGTTTCTTTTTCTAATAATACGCTTGTTTTTTCTGGGTTTCTTACAGTGACTTTAACAGTTGCTCCAGCTACACCAGTACCAGTAATTTTGTCATCTGTTGAGAAGATAGTATCTTTTGATCTAGCTACTGTGTCTACCGTTGGTGCCGGTCCACTAACCAATAGACCTTTTGAAACAGTGTCTTTAGAACCGTCTGTATAGGTTACTACAAAATTGTTTCCATCTTTTGTGACTGATTGAATCTTACCATTTTTATCAACTGCAGTATCTTTTGCGATATTCGCGTCATCGTTATCCTTATTGTACTCAAGTTGCAGTTCTTCTTTGATTTTAGCTAAATCAGCTTCTGTTATGTTTGCCGGATCTGCTATGGCAACTTTTTCTGTTAGAGCTTTGATATCGTACTTATCCGTTTGAGATTTAACGATAAATTCAACATACCCAGGTTTTCTTCGACGAAGTTCATAGTTCTCAACACTATAGGATTCATTTGCTGGCATAGATTTAACACCGTCATTATCTTTAGCTTCGATAAAACTTGTCCACTTTTGCCCAGCTCTCAATTTTGTTACTCCAACCATCTTGATAGTAGCTGTTTTCTTATTATCGGATACAGTTCCATCCCAGATGCTGCAGCACCGTTAGTTATCTTTCCTATAGTAAAACCATAAACACTAGCGTTATCACTTTCATCTTGACCTTTATTTCGTAGATATAAATCTTTTTACTGTCGTTTCGTCTTTACCGGTAAATGTTAAGTCAGCTTTTTCTCCTGTATAAATATAAATCTGACGTCTATCTACATTTGAGTATGGAAGTTCAACTGTTGGAGCTTGATTTCCTTCTGTTCTAAACCCAACACCTGTAGCCATTTCTTTCTCGTTACGTGAATCATGAGAACCGGTATTTTTCGATAGCGTTTTGTACCTTCTTTTTGGTTCTGTGTTTCCTGCTTTTTACCTAAAGTTGGTTGTCCATTAGTAGTGTCTACTCCTGGAGTTTTTGGTTTTTCTGCAGGTTTGTTTTTAATTTTTGCGTTTTTGTTGTAAATAAACTTCTATAAGCTACTTCTAATTCTTTTTGTGAAGTTGCATTTTACAACTATTGATTTAGCTGAGTCAACTGCAGATTTTAATAATGATAAACTATCTTCTGTTTTTATTATCATATTTTTCCATCTGATAATTTAGTTTTCCAATTTCAGCGATCAAACCAATTAATTTTGATTTATCTAAAGATTCAGCTTTTGGAGCTTCTTGCTTCGGCTCTTCTTTTTTAGGCGCAACTTCCCCTGCTTTAGATGCTGTTCCTCCATTTTGTACTCCATCTTGTTGTGCAGCATAAACCGCACCATTTCCATAAACATCAAGTACGTTGCAATGGCTACTGATGCAGCACCAAAGCTGTACTTACGAATCGAAAATCGTTGAATTCGATTATATTCATTTTTTTGATTGTTCTTTTTCATTTATACTCTCCTCTTCTTTTGGATTTTTACTACATTTTGACTAGTATAATCTATCACACTTATTTTTATTTTTCAAGTAAACTGCTTTTACAAACTCACATTTTTCACTATATTTAAAAATGAGAATCAGTATTATTAAAATAAATTGAGAATACGCATTCACAATGGATAACGTTTTTGATATCGCAAACGATATGAAAAGTTTTTAATTTTTGTTCAAGATTATGAGTTTCGTTAGATGAACAATTATATTTTTCATTTTACTAGGAATTTTGTTTGCATATATCCATTTATTTCTATTTTTAAAGAGTTCTATTCTTGAATTTAATTTTTCATCCTATTTAACCATTTGAAGAAGCCTATTTAATATATGTTATCGATTATTACAATTCCGATTTCAATCATTTATCTATTACAAAGGGAATGATTGCACTAATCCTATTACTACCTTTTTATATTTTCATCAACTTAAGATTCCATGCCCTTTTTATACGCTTCGATTTCTTCAATTGACAAGTCTGTCTACTTTTGGATTTCTTTAGAAGATTCATTTTAAAGCATATCATCACTTGCCCTATAAGTTCTCCAATGGCAACAGCTTTTTGACATCCTTAAACACCACCTTCCTAACGTACGATTTCTATTTCTGCTTCCATCGGTTCAATTAACTAAGCAGACTCTCCAATAGGTTGTTATTTTTAATTTTTGATTCAGCATGTTGATTGAATTTATTGCATCAAAAAAAGACGACCGAAGTCGTCTTGAAAAATTTTTAAATCTTACTCTGCTACTCGTCAGTAGTCATATATTCGTCTAATTCAATTACAGAAATGCTTAATCGTTTTGCACCTTCTTCTTTAGAGAGAAGACCGTCTTTGATTAAACTTATAATCATCATTTTCTTTCCATGCTCGATGCCGTGTACTCTACCTTCGGCTATTCCTTGTGCTTTTCCTTTCGTTATCCCTTCTGCAAGACCTTCCTTTCTTGCATCTTTCTTATCTTTTTCTACAGTCGCTAAAAAACTTGAATATGCTTGGAGATAGCGTGTTCTTTCGTCATACATTTTTCGTTCCTCGCTATTCGTCAGTAGTTATATATTCGTCTAATTCAATTACAGAAACGCTTAATCTTTTCGCGCCTTCTTCTTTGAGAGAAGACCGTCTTTGATTAAACTTATAATCATCATTTTTCTTTCCATGCTCGATACCGTATGCTTTTCCTTTTCGTTATTCCTTCTGCAATTCCTTGTGCTTTCCCTTTCGTTATTCCTTCTGCAAGACCTTCCATTCTTCCTTCTACAAGACCTTCCATCCTTCCTTCTGAAAGACCTTCCGTTCTTGCATCTTTCTTTTCCTTCTCTATAGTCGCTAAAAAACTTGAATATGCTTGGAGATAGCGTGTTCTTTCGTCATACATTTTTCGTTCCTCCTTTGTCCAATCTATTCGGCTCACAATTCGATCTGCTTGTTCTAATATTTTTCAGGACTTTGTGTATAGGGTTGATTTCCAAAAAAACTCAATCCATCTTACTTTCTTGTACTCTTGCATCTTATCTTTATTATACTTCTAATTCTAAAAATGCCATTAATGCTAAGTCTTGTTTTTCTTCAAATCCTTTAAAATAGACTTTTTAATTCATCGTTTGTATTTTTTTCCTTAAAGCAGAATACATGAACCATGTTCTCGTCCTTAAAATATCTTTTTTGTGTGATGGCAATGGTGTACACGGGTAACAATTCTTCTGCGAGTTTATGTGTTTTCACACCATCTTTTTTATGTTTATCGGCATTTTTAGTCACTTGATTACATAGATATAACCATAAACGCTTGATAAAGTCAAATTGATAGGCTACTTGGATTTCAATAATAACTTGTGTGCCATCATTTAATTCCGCTAATACATCGATACTGGTGATATAGGTCTTAATATCTTCAAATTGATGATCATGTATTTGTATTCCGTCTAGTATTTTTACATGGTGCACAGGTAGGTCTAGAATGTCTCGAATAAACTGTGCTGTTATTTCTGGATTACTGAAAATTTTCTTTGCCATTAAATCCATCATGGGTCTTGCATCTTTGATTCGTTCTTGCATTTTTACCACTTCCTATAGTTATTTGAAGATGACTACTCTAGAATTTTTCATTTGTATTTGTCACTTCATATATATATACGAAAAAGTTCGGAAAAATAATTTTTATGGTGATTATATTTAATTCAGCATGTCGATTGAATCTAACTATCCAATAACTCTACAGTAAAAGCAGAGCCTCGCTGAAGCGAGGCTCTTGCCATCCTTACTACTATTAGAAAAATCATTTTACGATAATACACGCATTAAAAATTCCTTTGTTCTTTCTTTTTGAGGATTTGTAAAGATTTGCTCTGCAGTTCCCTCTTCAGCAATAACCCCTTTATCCATAAAGATAACACGGTCACTAACATCTCTAGCAAATTCCATTTCATGAGTTACAATAATCATCGTTAACCCAGTATGAGCTAAACTCTTCATCGTCTCTAAAACTTCATTGACCATCTCTGGGTCTAATGCAGAAGTTGGTTCGTCAAATAATAAAACATCTGGTTGCATGGATAAAGCTCTAGCAATCGCTACACGTTGTTTTTGCCCACCAGACAATTGACGAGGGCGAGCGTTTAAGTACGCACTCATTCCGACTTTTTCTAAGAAACCTTTCGCAATTTCTTCGGCTTCTTCTTTTGATTTTTTCAATACTTTAATAGGACCAACTGTACAGTTTTCTAATACATTTAAGTTGTTAAATAAATTAAATTGTTGGAAAACCATTCCTAAATACGTACGATATTCATAAATATTCGTGTCCTCATCTAAAATATTTTTTCCGTTATATGAAATTTCACCAGAAGTTGGTTTTTCTAATAAATTTACACAACGTAATAGCGTTGATTTTACCAGAACCAGAAGAACCAATTATTGTTACTACTTCACCAGATTGTACTGAAAATGAAATATCTTTTTAGGACTTCATGAGTCCCGAATACTTTATTCAAATGTTTAATCGTTACTACTTCTTGACTCATGATTCTTATCCTTTTCCTTTCGTTTTTTCGTACACAGATGCCATTGAATTAGAATTTAATGGATCTGAATGAATAATTTCATAGTTATCTGGGCCATCCATTCGACGTTCAATATAACGTAAAATTTGTGTTAAAGCAGTTGTCATAATGAAGTATAAAATCAATGTTACAAAGAAGGTTTCAAAGTAACGGAAGTTTGCTCCCGCAACTGTTTTTGTTGCAAAGTATAATTCTGAAACAGAGATTACATTTAATACTGAGGTATCTTTAATGTTAATCACAAACTCATTTCCTGTTGCTGGTAAAATATTACGAATTACTTGCGGGAACACAACATTCATCATTGTTTGCGTATGCGTCATCCCAATTGCTTGTGCAGCTTCAAATTGTCCTTTATCAATAGAGATAATTCCTCCACGAACAATTTCAGACATATAAGCCCCTGTATTAATCGATACAATGAAAATCGCAGCAAATGTACGATCCATATCAATCCCAAAAGCTAACGCTGATCCATAATAGATAACCATTGCTTGCACAATCATCGGTGTTCCTCTAAAGAACTCTGTATAAGCCGTTAAAAATCGCATTGGCAATTTTTAAATCCAATTCGTTTGGATCCTTTTTCTGGCATCGGAATAGTTTTCACTAAACCAATCAGTAATCCAATTCCTGTCCCAATAATTGTCCCAATAATCGAAATATATAAAGGTTATCCAAGCTCCATTTAAAAACATTGGCCAATTATCTTGAATAATTTTAATAATCCATTCAATATTCATCTTTTGTCCTCTTTCTTTTTAATTATGTATCTAGAAGAGTTTCCTCTTCTAGTTTGTTAAAATATGTTAGTTTGCTGCAGGTTGATTTTTAATTGCTTCATCCATAATTTGTTGACGTTCAGCATCTGAGAATTTCTGATAAAGCTTTGTTAACAGCATCTTTTAATGGGCTATTTTTCAATCCAACAGCTGATCTGTATCTTCATCACTTGCTTTGAATCCATCTGTTAATTTAATCATCACGAAATCTGAATTTGCAGCTTGAGCAGAAACACCTTCTGGTAACTCAGAAACATAAGCATCAATTGTTCCAGCTTGTGAGTGCTACGCATTGCTGGGAAGTTATCCATTGCTGGTTGTTTTGCAACACTTGGAATTTGGTCAATGACACTATAGTGGAATGTATTTAATTGTCCCGTTACTTTAGCGCCAGAGAAATCTGCTAATGTTTTCGCTTGTTCAAATTTACTACCTTTTTTAACAACCATTACTAATTGTGATTTGTAATAGTTATCTGAAAAATCAATCGCTTCTTTTCTTTCAGCAGTTGGACTCATACCAGCTATGATTGCATCTAGTTTACCAGAAACAACGCCTGGTGTTAAGCCATCCCACTCAGTTTTTACAATGACTAATTCTTTATTTAATTTTTGCGACACGTTTTTGCAATTTCAACGTCATATCCACCAGCATAATCATTTGTACCTTGAATTTTTACTCCTCCATTAGCATCTGTTTGTTGTGTCCAGTTAAATGGAGGATAACCAGCTTCCATCCCAACGACTAATTGATTGTTACTTGCTTTACTACCACACGCCGCTAACCCTAATCCAATTGCTACTGTCATTAATCCTTTTAATAAATTTTTTTTCATAAAAATCCTCTCCTCTTGGTTAAAAACTTTTGGCAGAAAAAAACAAAAAGGGAGATTACGAACAAAAAGTTCACAATCTCCCCTGAATAGACTCTTATCCTAAAAGTGTACAGAAAAATTAGCATAAACTGCTTTTGCCTGGTAATTGATTGCACTTCACACTGGTCTGGGCAGAGAGTGTGACAGTGACTGACCTATTATGACCAGCCCCCAACATAGCTTTGCTACATTTCAGGGAAATCCCTTTCCGTAATCACGTACTTTTTGTCATCCGCGCCTCAAGTTCAATAACCATCTATTTAATTTGTAAAAGTCATTGTAACAAAATGAAAAATATGATGTCAACTATTTTTCATTAAATTTTTCATCATTAATTTCAACATTAATTTTGGGTAGGCGATGTACTGCTTAATAATTGTTCATAAGCAAACTCAAATTTTTGAACATCTCCAGCTCCCATAAAGACAATAACAGCATCTTTATAGGGCTAATAACGGCGAAACATTTTCAATTTTTAAAACACTAGCGTCACCTTCTACTAATGCTGCTAAGTCTTCAATCGAAACCTTTCCTGATTTTTCACGAACGGAAGCAAAAATATCACATAAATATACATCATCCGCTAATGATAATGCTTGGGCAAATTCATCTAATAAAGCAATTGTTCTCGTAAATGTATGTGGTTGGAATACAGCAACAATTTTCTTTGTTGGATATTTTTGTCTTGCTGCATCTAAAGTTGCACGAATTTCAGAAGGATGGTGTGCATAATCATCAATCACTGTAATTTCTTTAATTTTTTTCTCAGAGAAACGACGTTTTACACCACCGAACGTTTTTAAATTAGCTGCTAATTTTTCTGGGTTAAATTCATTCAAGGAATAGAATGCCACAATTGCTAAAGCATTTAAAATATTATGCGTTCCAAATGTTGGAATATCAAATGTACCATAACATTCACCATGAATATAAAACCTCAAAAATGACTTCCCTGTATGAATATTTTTGGCAGCAACATCATTTTCTTCACCAATCCCATAATAAGTGACAGGTGTATCTACATTGAGTTGACGTAATCTGGCATCATCCCCACAAGCAATAATTCCTTTTTTCACTTGACGACCAAATGATTCAAAAGCGCTTTGCACATCATCAATATCTGTATAATAATCTGGGTGATCAAAATCAATATTCGTCATAATGGCATAATCTGGTTTATACGCCATAAAATGACGTTTATATTCGCAGGCTTCTAATACAAAGTATTTAGACCCTTCTACTCCATGTCCTGTTCCGTCGCCAATTAAGTAACTAGTTGGTTCCATCTCACTTAATACATGCGCTAATAAACCTGTTGTACTTGTTTTTCCATGCGAACCGGTAATGGCAACACTTTGATATCCTTTTAATAATTCACCCAAAAAAATTTATGATAACGAATGACTTCTATTCCTTTTTCACGTGCTGCCTAGTTCTTCACTGACTATCTGGAAAAGCATTCCCAGCAATGACAATTTGCCCTTCTTGGATATTTTCTGCACTAAACGGAAACATTTTGATGCCCGCATCTTCTAAACCTTTTTGAGTGAAAAAATAATTTTCCAAGTCCGACCCTTGAACCTTATATCCTTCTCCATGCAATACTAAGGCTAATGCACTCATTCCAGAGCCTTTTATCCCCATAAAATGATAAATTTTAGTTTTATCCATGATAACTTCCACTTCCTCTATTTACTTTTGACTATATGGCAATGTATCTTTTTCTTGTTCCTGTTCCATTATCCATGATAATGAACGATTCATCGCTCTTCTTTGCTTTCCTGGTAAAGGTTTTAATTCTGGAGCTAACACTTCCATCGCTTGTGTATCAGGTAAGCTGTTCAATAATGTTTCTTGAACAATTTGCGTTGAGGAAAGAGCGGTTTGAATTTTAGTTGGTTTCTGAGAAGATGATTTTTGTATCTTCGAGGCTTACTTCTACTTCTTCTACCATCACCAAAGGTGTTTCTTCACTGGAGAAAATACATAATTCCTCCGGGTTGACTTTCAGTTTTTCTTCTAATACTTCATAAGAAATCAATTCTTTAGTTTGTGATGCAGGCATCATTCCTTTTAAAATCGAAGGAACTGTTGACGGCGTAAATCTTCTTCTCATCGGCTTTTTCTTGTAGAAAAGCTACGCCATTTTTCTCGATTATTTCCTCGTTGACTGCTCTCTTTAAACGATTGAAAAATTCCCTCTTTTTGGCAGGAGCATCTTTTTCTTCTAAAGCTGATTTCTCCTGCATTGAAAAAGGTAAATAATGCTCTACAATCGTTTCTTCTCCCCTTTTCTGCGATTCTTCAAAAGAAAAATTCGTTTTTAGAGGTTAAATAATTAGGAAAATCCACCCATTTTGGTTTGAAAATTTTTCTGATTTGGTACATTTTGATTGCTAATTTCTCGCATCGAACGATGGTTGTTGACAAAAATACCCTCCTTTTTCGACTTTTTAGGCTTTAAAAGCTTCTCCAATGACTGCATCATCATTTAATACTAAAATCCCTTTTTTAGCAGAAATTTTCTAATCCTAATTCACGAGCTGAACATAACATACCATGACTTTCTACACCACGTAATTCTCCAGACCAAATGATACTTCCATTTGGCATCACTGTTCCAGGAGTTGCTACAACTACTTTTTGTCCTGCTTTTACATTTGGAGCTCCACAAACAATTTGTAAAATTGTATCTTGGCTCACACGTGTTTGTGTGACATGTAAATGATCTGAGTCTTCATAGGAACACAAGTTTCTACATAACCAACTACTAAAAGTATCTTTTTGGAGTTAAATCTAATGATGCTCCATCAAATCCAGCTTCTTGGATGATATTTTTACAATTACTTGTTCATCCTCTGATAAAAAATTGTTGTCCTGCATTTTCAAAACGAATATGCTTTGAAATTCCTGCAATATTGTAACCAATCACTGTATTTGTTTTTTCATCGAATACACGTGTTACTCCATTTTTTGTTTCAATCGTAACATCATAACGACTTGCTGCTCCTGATGTTAATAATAATGTGTCTAGAAATACCTTCTTGATTATAAAAACTTAACCACATAATAATCTCCTTTAATTTATTTTTATTAATTTGTTCTTCCGTCTAAAATTGTATCCACTGTACTACGATCAAAAGCACGAATTGTTTGAATGACCATTTCAGTGCTGCTTCATAATCTTTAATCGAGAACATTGTTTGATGCGTATGAATATAACGAGCATACCCCAATCACCGTACTTGGAACTCCTTGATTCATTAAGTGAGCTTTCAGCATCCGTTCCACCTTGCGAAACAAAAATATTGAAATGGAATGTTATGTGTAAAGAGCTGTATCTTCTAAAAACTCCTTCATACGAGTAATGTAATCAAACCTGGATCTAATATTCTTAATAAAAATCCTTGATCTAAATGTCCAAATGTATCTTTTGAACCTGTTAAATCATCTGCCGCAGAACAATCTACCGCAAAGAATAAATCTGGATTGAATTTTTGTAACACTTGGTCCTGTACCACGTAGACCAACTTCTTCTTGAACATTTGCTCCAGCAATTAATGTGTTTAGTAATGCTTCATTTTTCAATTCACGTAAAAGCTTCTAAAACTACCGTACAACCATAACGATTATCCCATGATTTTTGCAATCATTCGTTTTTATTCGCTGTCCAAACGGTTTCCACTAAAGGAACAATGGTATCTCCAGGGCGAACTCCGTATTCTTCTGCTTCTTCTTTTGAAGTAAATCCAGCATCAAATAAAATATCTGTTACTTTCACACTTGGTTGTTGTCCCCCAGCTGCACGTAATAAATGCGGAGGAATTGAACTTGAAATTACAGGATAATCTCCCTTACGAGTTTGTAAAGTAAATCTTTGTGCAGAAACCACATACAGATTCCAACCTCCTAATGAGCTTACTTTTAATAAACCAGTAGCAGTAATATTCGTTACCATAAATCCAACTTCGTCCATATGTGCAGCAATCATAATTTTAGGTGCATTCGCATCTTTATGTTCACGAATCCCAAAAATTCCACCTAATCCGTCTTGCTCTACACGGTCGACTAACGGTGTTAATTCTTTCCTCATAAATTCTCGAACATTACTTTCATGTCCACTTGTCGATTGTAATTCTGTTAAAGTTTTAATTAAACTTTCTGTATTCTTTTCCATTGTTCTTGCCTCCATAAGAATAAAAAGCTCTAATGTCCCGTTCCCAGTCCTTGTTAGAGCTCCATTTTAACGTCACTCTTTGCGTGAATATACCAAACAAATTATGCTGACGCTATTTTATATAAATCTAGAACTGCACCTGTTTTGGCATCTGCAAAAAATTCATATTGCACCAATTCTTCTTGTTCTTTACGAGTAATTCCACCATAGTAAACATAGCCACTAAAATCTTCTTGTTCGATATAAACAGGTTCCATTTCAATCCATGATCCTTCGATGGTTCCGACAACCGTAAATAAACGGCGTACATTTCCGACAATGACATCACCATTGACCAATTTTTTTTCGTAAAACTTTTAGAAACGAGCCATGCTCCTAAAAAAGCTCCAGTTGCAAGAAATAATCCTGCTTTATAACATGATTGATTCTTTGACATATTCCTCACTCCTCTATTTCACTTCATAGGGATGACGTTCTTTTGGGAAAATTGCTTCTACTCGATAAATTGGATGTCCTTTAGCAGAAAACTTTTCTTCATATTCAGTCATCACATTGCCAATAAATTCTACTTGGTGTAAGTCTAACCATACCTGTTTTAAAATCATTTCCAAATTGAGAAAAGCGAAGATAAACTATATTCGAATAATCCTCGTTTGTCTGTTTTAAAATGAATTTCTCCTTCTAACGGTAGCACTTGTTCATATGCTTTCAGAAAATCAGCATGAGTCAAACGTCTTTTCGCATGACGTTTCTTAGGCCATGGATCAGAGAAATTCAAGTAAATTCGATCCACTTCACCATCTTCAAAATAGTCTGTTACCGTCCCACCATCAATATGTAATAATTGTAAGTTTTGGAACTTGGGCAGCTAGTGCCTTTTTCTAATGCAACGACAATCACACTTGTTTGAATTTCAATTCCAATATAATTAATATCTGGATTTTTCTTTGCCATTTCACTGACAAATTGACCTTTTCCTGAACCTATTTCAATATGAATGGGATGGTCATTTCCAAATCTTTCTTTCCAGCGTCCTTTCCATTCTTCTGGATTTTGAATGACCATTTCTGGATGAGCTAATAAAAGTATCTTTAGCCCAGGTTTTATTTCTTAAACGCAATATTAATACTCCTCTTCTTTCATCAAGCGATGATTATAAATTGATTTTACAACTAAAATCTTTTCATTCATTTCATAATAACGACCTTCAAAATGACTTTTTAATAAAGTTTAAGCAATTCATCAAAAGCATACCATTCAATTCGTTGGTAAATATTCGTTGATAAGTTTAAACCATGAGGCATCTAACCATTCACCCCATTGATGAACAGGAATGTATTGAGTTAAAATCATTGTTAAATCCGATACTGGATCATTGAGCGAACCATTTCCCAATCAATTAAATATAATTTATCATTTGCCAATAAGAAATTCCGGCGATCTAAATCGCCATGACAAACAGTTTTTCCTGATTCTAATACAAGAGGCAAGGTTTCTTTTAAATACTCTAACACTTCCGTTAAGAAACGATGACTTTTATAACCCTGATTGTAAATTTGCTACATAATCTTCAATAAAATGCTGAGCGGTATATTCTTCACCTTGAATTTTTTGAAGCATTAATAACAAATTAGGAGATTGATGAATTTCTTTTAGTAATTCAATCACTTCCATTGAATTCATTTCTTCAGTTGTTAAGGATCGACCATTTAACCATTCTTGAGCTGTTAAGACATCTCCGTTTCCAGCTCTTTTGGTCCATATTAATTTTGGAGCAATTCCCTCGCCTGATAATGCCGCTAAAAACGGGGATGAGTTTCTCTTTAAAAAGACTCTCTCCTGCGCTCTCACTGCCATATAGGCTTGTCCGGTATCTCCCCCAATAGGATGTAATTCCCATCCTGCATCCATGTTTTTGTTCCATATTTCTATTCCCTACCGACCATTTCTTGAGTTTTATTCGTTATCTTTCATTTTATGCTGTCCTAATGCTTCCGTCAAGTTTCATAACGAATTTCTAATTGTTTTCTTTTTTCTATTTAAACGTGGTTTTTAAATAACCATATAAAAAGCTACCGATAAAACCGGATACCAAATTATTCCCGTTAATACAAAAAATATTTTTGAGACTACAGCTGTTAATAAACTAATGATGACACTTGCTCCAAACACTAATTGTAAAACAACACCAATAAAATCATCCATCATTTCTTTTTGGGTCATATAGGGAATGGATATAAATGGCATGAGCTTTTGGATGTTTATATAAAGAAGCAAATTGAAAACAAATCACTAATATCATCATTGATTGAATTGCTAGAATCCAATACCAAACGGAACTCGCAAATGATAATAAAACCGTTACTACTACCATTTGAACAAACACTGTTACATAATTGGAACTTCTGAATGTTGTTCGGACTAACAAATAACGATATGGATGAATACGATTCGGAGTTAATGGTCGAACAAAAATATCCCACACTTGATTGCGCTTTGCTTGATGTTTCTTTAAAAATGGTACATCTACGAATAAAGCAATTACTCTAAAAATTCTTTGTTGACGTGCTTGTTCCCATCGAACTAATTCATTCCACTGGTAATAACTTGGTTTATTGGAAGCAAAACGATTTAATCCAATCGAAAGAAGGCACAAGATTAGTGCTAATAAAACTGCAAATCCTTTTGAAATATACAAAAGTACGCCGAATAGTACAATACTGTTTACAAGATACAAAGCAACGATATAGTAGTAAGACGATTTAGGTAACTTACCTTCGAAAATTGACTTTTGAATCATGAAATGTAATCCTTTTAAACTCACTAAAGTTACTAAGAGTGCCACAAAAGGAATCACTCCATTTCCATATGCTTGCATAAAAATCGGCAACACAAAAATCGTTGCAATCACATTCATAACTAGTGGGAAAATCCAACTGTAACGAATGGCTCGTTTAAAATAAGGAGTAAAATCTTCTCCAATTACACTTAAAAATGTAAATCAGCCTCTTCGACATAGGTAGCTATTTCTCCAAATAGAGGAAAAAAACAGCTAATAATAGACTAACAAATAACAGCAACAGCCATTCTAAAATACGAATGGTTTTTAACCAGCTTGAATATTGAAATAATAGAAAACCAAATAAGAAGAGACCACAATCATAAAAATGATCATTCATCATATATTTAGCATATTTCATTACTTTCTTTTGATAAGTTGTAAAACGACTTTTCCATAATTGCTCACTATTCATGGTCGTCACCTGTATTCGTTGTTAATGCAAAATACACTTCTTCTAATGAAGAATCCTCAATTTGTACTTCTCCTTTAAGAGTTTCTAAGTCTCCTTGAGCTTGAACCTTTCCATCATGTAAAACGATAAAACGATCACAATATTTTTCTGCCGTATCCAATACGTGAGTCGACATTAAAATAGCAGCCCCCGATTCTTTCTTTTCTTTTAACACTTTTAATAATGTCCGAATCCCCAATGGATCTAGTCCTAAAAATGGTTCATCTACCACATACAATGGAACATCTAACATTAATGCGCACACAATTAGCACCTTTTGCTTCATCCCTTTAGAAAAAATATGCTGGAAACCAATCTAATTGTTTTGTTAAACGAAACTGCTCTACTAATTCCATCGCACGATGCATTGTTTCAGGTGTATCTTGTTGATAAGCACGAGCTGTTAATTCAATATGCTCTCTAAAGGTTAATTCTTCGTATAACACAGGTGTTTCTGGAATCACTACAATCAATTTACGATAATCCCTTACACTTTCCGCTACCGTATGTCCATGAATAGAAATCTTCCCCGAAAAATGGTTGAATAAAATTTGTAATACATTTAATCGTTGTACTTTTTCCTGCACCATTTAATCCAATAAGTCCACAAATTTCTCCTGATAACACTTCAAAAGAAACTTCTTTTATGACAGGCACTTGCGTATAACCTGCTGTTATATTATCTACTTTTAATGTCATAACTTTCTCCAATCTCACATCATTTAGCATTATTATATCAAAAACAGTTTTCTTCCTAGAAACTTTCCTTCAAAGAAAAAACGATGGCTTTCATTGCATTCCTCTTCACTCGTGGTACGATTTGACTATATACCAAGGAGGTTTTTATAATGTCAGATTGTATTTTTGATAAAATTATTTCTAAAGAAATTCCAGACACATTGTTTATGAAGATGAGGTAGTCATTGCCTTTTTAGACTTAGGACAAGTCACACCTGGTCATACATTAGTCGTTCCACACGTGAAAGATATTTTTGAATATGATGAAGAATTAGCTGCAGCTGTATTTAGCAGAATTCCAAAAATCGCTCGTGCTTTAAAAGCCATGAACCCAGAAGTAAAAAGGGGTTAATATTTTTAAACAATAATGAGAAGTAGCTTTCAAAGTGTTTTCCATTCTCACATCCATTTAATTCCTCGTTATCAACATGAAGAAGGATTTGGATTAAAATGGGAAACTCATGACTATTCTCATGAAGAATTGGCTACTATTGCACAAAACATTTCAAAAAACGTAGAAAAATAAATCAGTCAATAACGGAGAATAGAACTATGAAAAATTCGTAAAAAGGATTACTCTTTGGAAGTATTGTTGGTGGCACTGTTGCTCTACTAACAACGAAACAAAAATGGTAAAAAATCGTGAACAGTTATATGAAAAATATCGTAAGTTTATCCGAAGATATTTTCAACTTTAGTAACAACGTTCCTGTTCTTCAAAAAGGAACACAACACATACAATATCACGTCATTCCACAATTCAAAGAAATTTCTCAAGAAATCATGGAAGATGTTCAAAACTTTAAACATATGAGTCAACCTCGTATCAAAAGAATTCAAGGACATCTTTCATTGTTGAAACAACATATAGAAGATGCAAAAAAGGGAGTATCAAAATAAATGAAATTGCAATTATTTGCCAGTGATATGGATGGTACGATTTTACAAGACCATTCCACGATTCATCCTGACAATGTAAAAATGGTTCACTACTTGCAAGAAAGAAACATTCCTTTTGTGATTTGTTCGGGAAGAAATTTTTATCAGGCTTCTCTTTGCTTAGAACCTGCAAACATTCAATGCCCCGTCATTGGATTAAATGGAGCAGTTATTTATCAAGAAGATGGTACGATTATAAAAAGAAGTTACACTTTCTCATAATGATACACGTAAACTTATTCAAAAAATTGAAAAACATCATAACAATTGGGATATGATGACTTCAAAAGGATTATTCTCCTTACATTTTAAAAGAAAAATTTTGCAAAAAGAGTGGCTACTTTTTAAAGAAAATCATCCTCATCTTACTCCAGAACAATTAGAAGTTGAAATTGAAAAATTAAGAAAACTGTTTAATGCTATCGATGTTTCTAGTGTTGAGGAAGTTTTAGAAGACCCAACGATTAAAATTCATAAAATCTTAACTTCCAATTACGAAACTGAAGATTCATTAATGGAAATTCGATCTTTTGTTGAGAAAAGAACTTCCTAATCTAGTCGTTACTTCTTCTTTTAAAACGAATATTGAAGTGACTCATAAAGATGCTCAAAAGGGAATTGCTCTTCAATACTATGCAAACACTTTAGGGATTTCAATGAACGAAGTTTTTGCAATTGGAGATAATTCTAATGATGTTTCTATGTTAAAAATTGCTGGATATAGTGTTGCGATGGGAAATGCCAATCAAGAAGCTCAAGAGCTGCTCACTATCTAACAGATGATAACAAAAATGGTGGCGTAGCAAAAGCGATACAAAAATGTTTAGAACAACAAATTGATTAAATCCATTACCTCCGATTCGGGGGTAATTTTTATTACTTCATTTTTTTATAGTAGGAGGTGATTTCATGGAAACAGATATTCTTCAACCTCTTATCGCTTTAATTAGCAATATGGGGTTTCCGATTGCGATGAGTATTTACTTACTTCATCGAATGGAGCAAAGACTAGACAAAATGATTACACTTTTTAAGTGAACTAAACCATCATTTAAAAAAAGGATTGACTCAACCAACAGGTCTCATGTCACAAAAATCTAACATGACGTGAGACCTGTTTTTCATTTTATATTAAAATTTATTAAAATAAACTCACATTAACTTTTAACAATAGGAGGCCTTTATGAAAACACTAATGAACATTCACAAAAAGAGCTTCTGGATTAGTTTATTTGGAATTTTATTATTCCTAATTTCTTCTCCAACTGAAGCTGCTACAAAAAATATACCATTGCAACCGACACAACATTTGCTCCATTTGAATTTCAAGATACTTCTGGAAATTATGTTGGGATTGATATGGATTTAATCCATAGCATTGCGAAAGAAGAAAATTTTGACATTGAAATTAAAGCGTTAGGATTTAATGCAGCCGTTCAAGCTTTAGAATCAGGACAAGTGGATGCGGTGATTGCAGGAATGAGTATTACTGATGAAAGAAAACAAAAATTTGATTTTTCAGATTCTTATTTCGACAGCGGGATTGGTTTGGCAGTAAGTACTTCAAGCAATATTCGTACATACGAAGAGCTTCGTGGTAAAAAAATGTCGCTGTAAAAATCGGAACACAAAGGAGCAAGTTTTGCTGCTTCGATTAAAAATCAATATGGATTTAACATTTCAACTTTTGAAGATTCTGCCAATATGTATCAAGATGTTGTCAGCGGAAATAGTGTGGCTGCTTTTGAAGATTATCCAGTATTAGGATATGCGATTCGTAGTAATCATTTACCAATGACATTAACATCTTACAAGGAACAAGTAAATCAATACGGTGTCGCAGTCTTAAAAATCAAAATACTGAATTTATCGAAGCATTTAACCATGGTTTAGCTACTCTAAAAGCCAATGGTGAATATGATAAAATTTTTAAACAAATATATTGGAACCGATGAAGAAACAAGTAAAAAAATACTGAAGATACCAGTTTATTCGGATTACTAAAATCAAATGCTTCTACACTATTAAATGGTTTATGGAACACAATTTGGATTACATTTGTTTCTCTATTCATCGCAACAATTATCGGTGTTCTTTTAGGATTGATGCGAACAAGTCGTATGACTATTTTTAGAAACTATCGCAACCATTTATGTTGATTTTATGCGTGGGATTCCATTAATTGTTTTAACATTCTTTATTTATTTTGGAATTCCTCAAGCATTCAACATTCGTTTAGATGCAACTGTTGCAGCTATTTCAACTTTAGGATTAAATGCTGCGGCATATATCGCTGAAATTGTTCGTGGTGGGATTAATGCGATTGATAAAGGACAAAGTGAAGCCGCTATGAGTTTAGGATTACCCTATTACAAATCCATGCAAAAATTATTTTTACCGCAAAGCAATTCGTATCATGGTTCCATCCTTTATAAATCAATTTGTGATTACTTTGAAAGATACTTCAATTTTATCTATCATTGGACTTGTAGAATTAACACAAACTGGTAAAATAATTATTGCAAAAGAAACTTACAATCAAGTTCTAGTGGTTTATTGTAGGGATGATGTACTTAATCGTTATTACTTTATTAACAAAAAAATTTCAGCACGTTTAGAAAGGAAAGCATAAGATGGCAATTATCGATGTAAAAAGGTCTTAAAAAGAATTACGGTGAATTAGAAGTCTTAAAATCAATTGATTTAGAAATCGAAGAAGGACAAGTAGTTTGTATTATCGGTCCTTCTGGATCAGGTAAATCAACATTTTTACGTTGCTTAAATCGACTAGAAAAAACAACAGCCGGGAAAGTCATGATAGACGGCGTAGATTTAACCGATAAAAACACTGACTTAAACCGTGTTCGTCAAGATATCGGAATGGTATTCCAACACTTTAACTTATTCCCGCATTTAACAATTAAAGAAAATATTACACTAGCTCCTGTTGAATTAGGACGTGAATCAAAAGAAGATGCAGATAAACATGCCATAGAATTATTAAGAATGGTAGGTCTAGAAGACAAAGCAGATGTTTATCCAAAAACACTATCCGGTGGACAAAAACAACGTGTGGCCATTGCACGTGCATTAGCTATGAAACCAAAAATGTTGTTGTTCGATGAACCAACTTCTGCTTTAGACCCTGAAATGGTTGGAGATGTATTACAAGTTATGCAACAATTAGCAAAAGACGGCATGACAATGGTAGTCGTAACTCACGAAATGGGATTTGCTCGTGAAGTAAGTGATCGTGTAATCTTTATGGATGGCGGATATGTTGTTGAAGATGGTACACCAGAACAAATCTTCAAAAAAATCCACAACATGATCGTACAAAAGACTTTTTTTAAATAAAGTTTTACATTAATACTCAAAAAGACTTTTGGGAAATTTTTCCAAAAGTCTTTTTATTCGATACAGGAAAGGGAAAAAGAATGAACGAAAAAGAAATCATTATTGAGATTCAAAAAGAAATGAAAAATTTTTTTACTCAGGAAACTACTGGGCATGATTGGTATCATATTGAACGAGTATGGAAAAATGCCAAAAAAATGGCTGCATATTATCCTGAAGCTAATTCATTACAGATTGAGTTAGCAGCTCTACTACATGATCGATATGACCATAAAATTGTTTCTAATGTAGAAGATGCTAAACTGGAAGTGAGAGAGTTATTAGCACAACACGGATTAACAGAAGAATTGATTAAAAAATTCTTTATTCCATTGATGCTGTTGGATTTCGAAATGGAAAAAATCCTCTTCAGCCTATTTCAATTGAGGATAAAAATTGTTCAAGATGCGGATCGACTCGATGCTATTGGTGCAATTGCGATTGCTCGTACGTTTGTTTATTCAGGTGCTCACCAACATCCGATTTATACAGGAGAACCTCAAGAGGTGTTAGAAAAAGCTCATAATCTTGAAGACACCGCCATTGGACATTTTTATGAAAAATTATTAACTTTATCTGACACTTTACATACTCCCGAAGCCCGTGAAATTGCAAAAGGGCGACATGAATTCATGAAAGACTATTTAACCCATTTTTTTGCAGAATGGGAAGGATTAAAAGTAGTTTTGTCGTGAATAGAAAGAAAAAATCATTTTTACTGTTGCGGGACGCCAGCAGCTTTGCTTTCGCAAATCTCATGGCTAAAATTTGAGCCTTGGTCTCAAATTTTCCCGTAATATAAGCCACTACCCTCGTGGCTTATATTACTGCTACAGTAAAAAAATATTTTTCTTTCTATTCACTCTTTTATTTGAAAAGCGTATGGTTCTTAATAGATACCATAAAAAAATTTTTACTCTTGAACGGAATAAAAAAACATTTTTTTCTGCAGCTGAGGGCGCCAGCAGCTTTCGCTTTCATGAATCTCATGGCTAAAATGTTTTTCTTTCTATTTACTCTCTTTTATGTAAAAAAACGCAAGTTATTATACTGTTTCTTTTAAAAACTGTTTTTATATTCTAGAACCAATTCTCATATTTTTGAACTTTCTTATCTAGAGCACGTCAAAATATAAAAATTTTTTCCTAATAAAATTGTTACGGGAAAAAGTAAAAAAACTTTACATGAAAATGTGGATAGAAACAGAAAAATTTTCATAGTAGCAGTAATATAAAGCCATCAGTGGCTTATATTACAAGGAAAATTTGAGACCAAGGCTCAAATTTTAGCCAAGAGACCCCTAAAGGGGCTACTGGCGTCCGGCTACCATGAAAATTTTTCTGTTTTCTATTCACTTTTCGTCCGTCCAATGAAAATAGACTTTTCCCAGTAGCATTGTTGAATGAGATTCGCATTTGCGAAGCTGGCTACTGGCGTCCAATGCTATTTTTAGAAAAGTCTTTCGAATGATTTTTACAGTAAATCAATACGCTTTATAAAGTCTTTTGTTACTCTTCGTTTCTCTTAATTGCTTCACCATTTGCTCGCTTGTTTCTAGTCCGTCACCCTTCATCATATTACGAACTTTCCAAACTGCTTCTAAAACATGAGGTTCCAGTAAAATTTCCTCTTTACGAGTACCTGAACGTTTCACATCAATCGCTGGAAACACACGTCTTTCCGCCAATTCACGAGATAAATGCACTTCCGCATTCCCTGTACCTTTAAACTCCTCATAAATTACATCATCCATACGGCTTCCCGTTTCAATTAAAAGCCGTTGCTAAAATCGTTAAACTTCCACCATCTTCAATATTTCTCGCAGAACCAAAAAATCTCTTAGGGCGATAAAAAGCAGCGGGGTCAATTCCCCCACTTAACGTACGACCAGAAGGTGGAATCGTTAAATTATAGGCACGTGCTAAACGTGTAATACTATCTAGCAAGACAATCACATCTCGACCATCTTCTACTAAACGCAATGCACGCTCTAACACTAATTCACTGACTTTAATATGATGTTCCGGTGTTTGGTCAAACGTTGAAAATACAACTTCAGCATCCACTGTACGCTCAATATCCGTTACTTCTTCTGGACGTTCATCAATTAATAAAATAATTAATTCCGCTTTAGGATAATTCGCTGAAATTCCATTCGCAATTTCTTTTTAATAAACTTGTTTTACCAGCTTTTGGTGGCGCTACAATTAAACCACGTTGTCCAAATCCTATAGGACAAATTAAATCCAACATTCTTGAAGCAATTCTTCCCGTAGTTGTTTCTAATTTGATTTGTTCTTCAGGATACAATGGCGTTAATCCTGGAAATGATCCCTTTCTTTTGCTTCTTCAGGGTCTTTCCCATTTACTGCACCAACTTGCATCAATCCGTTAAATTTTTCTCCCGTACGCGGAGGACGTGCAGGACCTGCCACTAAATCTCCATTTCTTAACGCAAATTTACGAATTTGAGAAGAAGAAATATAAATATCTTCCTGACTAGTAGAATAATTAATTGGACGAAGGAAACCAAATCCTTCCGCATTATTAATATCTAATACTCCTTCTACTTGGAAGAATCCCGTCGCTTCTTCTTGAGCTCTCATAATGGCAAGTGCTAATTCTTTTTTATTCATTTGCCCATAATAAGGAATTTTATAATGCTTGGCAAAAGCATACATTTCTTTTAAAGTCTTTTGCTGTAAGACTGGTAAAGTTACTGTTTCAATTATTTCTGACATTTTAATCCTCTTCAATCATTCGGATATCAGCACCTAATTGCTGTAGATTTTCTACAATATGAGAATACCCTCTTAAAATATGTTCAATATTACTAATTTTTGTTGTTCCTTTAGCCATTAAACCAGCGATTACTAACGCTGCCCCTGCACGTAAGTCACTAGCAGCAACTTCACATCCTGTTAAAGGAGTTGGACCATTAATCGAAAATCACATCATTTTCAACTCGACCTTTTTGCACCCATACGATTTAATTCTGGAATATGATTGACACGTTTTGGATAAATCGTATCGATAATTTTCGCTTCTCCTGTTGCTTTCATTAATAATGGCGTAATCGGTTGTTGTAAATCTGTTGCAAAACCTGGATAAGGCAAAGTTTTAATGCTTACTGCTTTTAGTTCTTTAGATGGGAAAAACATGAATATCTTCCTCACCAATCGTCATTTTTACACCCATTTCTTCCATTTTTGCTAAAAATCCTTCAATATGTTCAAAGATTACATTTTTTACAGTAACTCCTTCACCCACTGCTGCTGCAATCGATAAATAAGTTCCCGCTTCAATTCTATCTGGAATAATCGTATGACGACATCCATGTAATGCTTCCACACCTTCAATACGAATGACACTCGTACCCGCACCTTTGATATTAGCTCCCATTTTATTTAATAAATTCACGACATCAATAATTTCCGGTTCTCTTGCAGCATTTTCAATAATTGTTTTACCTTTTGCACGAACAGCTGCTAATAAAATATTAATCGTCGCTCCTACAGACACTACGTCCATATAAATACGAGTTCCTGTTAACCCTTGTCCATTCGTTGATAAATAAATAGCTCCCATTTCATTACGAACATCCACTCCTAATGCTTTGAACCCTTTGATATGTTGATCAATCGGTCTTGGTCCTAAGAAACATCCTCCAGGAAGTCCAACAACTCCTTCACCAAATTTTGCAAGAGTCGCACCCATAAAATAATACGAAGCTCTCATACTTTGAATTTTTCCACTTGGCATTGGAATGGATAACATATTCGTTGGATCAATGGTCAATACTCCTTCTTCAAAAGTAGTATGAACATTAAAATCTCTCAAAATTTCAATTAACGCCGCTACATCTTGAATATCTGGAACACCTTCTAATACAACTGGTTCTGATGCTAAAATAGCAGCTGGAATTAAAGCTACTGTACTATTTTTAGCACCGCTAATGGTTACTTCTCCAGTTAGTGTTTTTCCTCCATTAATGACTAATTTTTTCATTGATTCAAATCCTCTCATAACTTCTTCTCGTTCATTATACCATGCCTTTGCAAAAAGGCATACTTAAAATTTCCTCAAAAATTGTCACCCATTTATCTATGTTAAGTTGACAATCCCTTCTAATCTTTATACAATTTGAATCAAATAAAGGGGGATTTTTATGACTACAAAAGAAGCTGTTTTACACTATCTTCAAGAGCACACTGGCGAACCAATTTCAGGAGAAATAATGGCACTAGCTTTAAACAAATCACGAACTTCTATCTGGAAAGCTATCCAATCTCTAAAAAAAGAAGGCTACTCTATTGAATCTTCTACAAATAAAGGTTATACATTATCTCAGAACAATGATGTTTTATCTGAACAACAAATCATCCAAGAACTTATTCAACAGCATCATCCAATTGATTGGAACATTCAAACTATGGAAAGCACGACTTCAACAAATGATTTAGCAAAAACTTTATGCAAATCAGAACTCCACTACTCCTGCTATCTTTATAAGTGAAGAACAAACCGCTGGTAGAGGGTCGTTTAGGAAGAACATTCGTTTCCCCTGCTAAATCAGGATTATATATAAGTCTCTGTTTATTTCCAACAGTAGCATTAGAAGACTTGTCTCTTATTACTTGCGCAACGGCTGTTGCTTGCGTTGAAACTTTAGAACAATTAACAGGGAAATCTCTAAATATCAAATGGGTAAATGATTTATTTTATCAAGATAAAAAAAGTTGGTGGAATTTTTGACAGAGGTCATTAGTGATTTTGAGTCTCAACAAGTTCAAGCACTCATTGTTGGAATGGGAATCAATCTTATTGAAAATCCACACTCCTTTTCCAGAAGAATTACACTCTATTGTAGGTAGCGTTTTTCTTCTAGAAAGGAATATGAAGGACATTCTTTTAATCGTAATCAATTTATTGCGACATTTTTAGAAAAATGGGCATTTTATTATCAAAATCTTTCTCAAAGAGAGTTTATCTCTTCTTACAAGGAATATTCTAATGTCATTGGAAAATCCATCAAAGTTATCGAAGGAAACCAAGTTTATTATGCTTTATGCTAAAAGACATTGATGAAAATGGACATTTAATGATCGAAAAAAAGAGGATAACACTTTACACTCATTATCGTATGGTGAAGTTAGTATTCGTACGAAATAATTAATTTATAGGTTTATCAATAGTTATATAGGGACGCAAGCAGCCACCTTTGGTGTCTCATTGCTTAAATTCGAGCCTTGGTCTCGAATTTGCCTTATAAAAGAATCAGCTACGCTGATTCTTTTTATTTTTACAACTATTGAAAACCTATGGTTGGAGCCACTCTATCAACTTCTGCCAAAGGATATACGTACTTTACTATTTCAGTAAAGTCTTATTCACTTACGTTCTCTCATAAAAATACACGCAAAAATAGAAATGACTTTTCTCTATAGCATTGGTAATATCAGCCAAACTGGCTGATATTACAGGAAAAAGCGAGACCCTAGGCTCGCTTTTTAGCAATGAGACTCGCTTTTGCGAGGCTGCTTGCGTCCTTTGCTATTTTAGAAAAGTCATTTCTATTTTTATTCTACTTCAGATAAGTCCTATTTTAACTCATCTGTCAATTCGTATAATTGATCACTAATTTTTCCTACATAAGCAATGGCTTCTTTTTAATGGTTGTTCTGTTGAAACATCACATCCAGCATGACGTGCTAAATCTTTCGCAGAAAGGCTACCACCTAATGCTAATGTATCTTTCCAAACTTGCGCTTGAGAAGGATCTTCCTCAATCTTATTCGCAATTGCTGTACCAATTGTTAAACCAGCAGAATAAGTATATGGATATAATCCCATATAATAGTGAGGTTGACGCATCCACGTTAATTCAGCTCCCTCATTCACAACAAGGCTATCACCGAAGAACTCTTCCATCACTTCACGTTTTACTTTAGATAACACATCTGCATTTAACATTTCATTATTATCTACCATCTTGTAAATACGATCTTGAAATACTGCTTCTAAATAGTGAGTCACCATATTATGGAAATAAGTACGGCTAATCATATTACTAATAACCCAACGTTTGAAACGAGCATCTGTACTATTTTTCAATAAATAATTTGAAACAATCACTTCATTACAAGTTGATGGAGCTTCTACAAAGTATAATGAACATTCATTATTAAACATAGTTAACTCTTCTCCAACACGTTTAAAGTGGTAGGCATGTCCTAATTCATGAGCTAATACAAATACTTCATTCATTTTTCCAGTCCATGATAATAAAATATAGCTCGCCACTTTTGGAACAGTCGCACAGAATCCACCTGTACTCTTTCCAATATTTTGTGGGAAGTCAGTCCAACGTTTGTCGTAACTTTCGTCAATCATATCTTTATAATCTTCCCCTAAAATTCCAAGAGCTTTCTTCAAATAGTCTCTAGATTCTTCAATGGACATATCCACTTCATAATCAGGATCCAAATTAATTTTACAATCTGCAAATTGCATATCTTGAATACCATGTTCTCTTGCTAATAAACGAATATAACGTTGAATATGTGGTGCTAAATCTGTCATTAATGTACGAATTTGACGATCATATAATTCACGATCTCCATCTTGTTTTTCTAACAAGTAATCAATAACACTATCAAACCCACGCATCGTTGCAATCATTTTTTCATTTTTAATCGTTGAAATATATTCATTTGCAACTGTATTTTTATAGCGATTTAATGTTTTATAGAAACTTTTCGCTGCATTACGACGAACTTCTGTATGATTATCCATCTCATGTAAGTTTTCATATAAAACAAAACTATTTTCATAAGTTTTTCCATCTGCTTCAAATGAATCAAATTCCATATCTTCATGTTTTGTTACTTCATATAATTGATAGAAACTTGGTAAACTAGACATATTTGACAAAAACTTGTTCTGCATCTTTTGATAAAGTATGAGCTTTGACACGAATAATTTTTTTCAATAAAAGTAAGCTAAATCTGGACGTTTTTCTGTCACAAATTGGCGTAATAAACTTTCGTCTAATCCTACAATTTCAGTATCGTAGAAACTCATATTCAAAGCCCATGCACTAGCTAATTGTTCAAATAAAAGTCGCATTTTCAACAACTGTATCATTGAAAACGGTCAACAGTCATTGGTAATTCTGCGTAATGAGATAAACGGTAGAATGTTTCATATAATGCTTCGTATTCTGTAGTAGCTGCAGTTAATACTTCTAAATCTGCCAATTTATCCTCATATTTTTTTCTTTAAAGCTCTTTTAATTGAGCTTCAGTTTCTTTTAATGTTGTACGATACGCTTCATCACTTGGATATAACAAACTCATATCCCAAGTAATCGATTGATCGACTTCACTACGTTTTACTAATTTTACATCACTCATGTGTATCCCTCCATACAATCTTTTGTATTGCTATTATAGCATATTATTCTTCATTCTCTAGTGAATTCATCATGAAACTATCTTCCATTAATCCATTCATCACTTCTGTAATCAATTCCGTATGAATTGCCTGCGTACAATCCTTCTTATTCCAACCATGAACAACTAAATTTGATAAGACTAATTCATTAATATGATATGAAACAGTTGCCAGTAATGCCCAATTGTTCCGCAATGCCTTTCACACTCTTTGTGCCTTTGGCGATTTCGCAAAAATTTGATACCTTGTTTTATCTCCTAAATTTTTGAAAACATTAATTCGTTCTTGTTGTTTATCCAATCTAGTCTGGATGACGTGTTGAATCACTTCTAATGATTTTTGCCCCTAGTATTAAAAATTTCAGAATCTTGGAAAAAGAAATCCGATAATAATAAGCTTGGAATGACTGAAATTTCATCTGATGCCCAGTCAATTTCCTCAATCACTTTCGTTCCTGAAAATGCTTCTGCTAAAAATTGTTGGGTGTTCTTGAATAGTCATTTCAAATTCCTGATAAGATTTCTCTAAAATTGGTAAATATTCCGCATACACTTTCTCAAATATCGGCTTCAATGTTTGATGCAAAAGAAATAAAAATCTTCAACAAACTTTTTGAGGCTCTGACATAATCGTAAAAGTAATTCCAACGTAAAGTATCATCAATCGGCAGATTTTTTTAAGAAATCTAAAAAGCAAATTGATTCCTAATAACTCTGCAACTTTATCTTCTGCCTCTATCTCTTCTTCATCTTGCTTCACAATAGTTGTCATTAATTGTTGCTTCATTTGTTCCTCATCCATTGAATGTAAATCTTCTGCATACTCTTCAAAAGAACGATAATGAAGCATTTTTTACATTGACAAAAAAACATTCGTAAAGCATCATCCTTATAGAAATAAAGAATATTATCTTTATACGGTTCCAAAGGAACACTCATCTGTCTCATTTCTTCCACAATAACTTCTAATTGCTCTTCTAAAGGCGATGAAGGACGTTCTTCATCTCTATCCTTTTTCAATATTAATATTGGATACAGCAGCTGATTGACAAACTCCATTTGCTCTTGTTTAAATTGCATTTTGCGCCTCCTTACTAGAATCTTGATACATTCGATTCGCTACTAATAAGAATACCACTAATCCCACAATAGAAACAACTAAACACACCGTAGCATTCGAAACATCTAGTAACATCCCAAAAACTAATTGCCCAATTGGAACAGAAATCGTAGCTAACATTCCCATTGTTGTTCCAATTCTTCCTAAATATTCTTCTGGAACCATTTTAGCACCTAAAGTTGATAATTGAATATTAATATACGTTGCTAAAACAGAAACAAGGATAAAGCCAACAAGAATACCAACTAACGACATCCATTGATTCATTGAAAAAATATCACGAGCCATTGTTCCACACATAACCACGAATAATCCAACAACAAATCCACCCGTATATTTCAAAAATAAGTGAACGGGTTCTTTACTATCTTTAATTAATCGATAAGCAATGAGTGGAGAAATCATACTCACTACTGCTACAAATGATTCAAACATACTAAATTCTGTATTCGAAAAATTCAACGTCACCCTAATAAAGTACGTAATCACAATTCCAAAAATTGGCGACATTAAAAAGTTCATAAATAATGCAAAGCAATACAACAATAATAAGATTTGGAATTTCAAAACGCAATTTTAATGCCATCTTTTGAAATCTGTCCAAAAACTATTCACAACGGATTGCTCCTCATCCATTTGTTTTTGAACTTTACGTTCCGGAATTTTCTATAAATGCATAACCAATCATTGTCAAAAATAAAATACTTCCTGAAATGAATAAAGAACCTGAAATAGAAAAAGTCGAATAAATAAAAGCTGCTATAAATGGCGTAATAATATTCACAATTCCATTATCCACTTGCATCCAAGTATTCGCTAAAGCTAATTGATTTTTCTTCAACAATTGCTGGCAAAAAACACTCATCATTGGACCCGATTGAAAAACTTCTACTAATTCTAAAAATAATGACCAAAAACATAAATAGCTACAAGAGATAAATTACTTGTTACATAAGTCCCCACCCCAAATGCAAATAATGTAATTACCGTCATCAGTGTTGTATATATTAGACCTTTTTTGTCGATCCACTCGATCTCCCCACACACCTGCAATTGGCGAAAAGTAGTATTCTAGGGAAGATAATAATCGATAAAAATACTAGCAAAAGCTGTTGCAGACCCCGTCTTATCTAACACATAAAAGCGACAAAAGCATATTGAATAATATTACTCTGTTGCTCCCGCAAATGTACTACTAAACCATAATTTTTCTAAAATTTGCATTATTCAATATGATATCCATAAAATTTTACCCTCGTTTCATTAATCAATTAGATAAATGTCTAACTTAAAGCAGAATTTTACTACTATGAATAAAAAGTCAACAAAAATTAGAACTATATCTAATTTTTGTTGACTTTTAATTTTGTTATTCATTGAAGAATTATTGTCCTAAATTTTTCAACAATTGACCTGTCCATTCTTGAACTTTCGACCATAATTGTTTTCCAGTTTCTTCTGCTTTTTTGAAGCCATTCATCTACATTTACCGAAGAAGAAGTTTCCTCCGTTGTCAGCTGCTGGCGCTACACCAAATGGAGTATTTTTAGAAGAATTACTCAATAAACCATACATTTCTAATTGGAATAAAAGGCTCACTCCATGTGCTTGATACAGCAAGAGAATATTTAGCAGAATCATCATACCCCATCCAAGTTGCCACAACCATATCTGGAGTATAGCCAATCATCCACTGATCTCTAGCTCCTTCCTCTCCATTTACAGTTTCGGTTGTCCCGTCTTACCTGCAATTGTATAACCTGCTGGTGCAGCATTCGCTCCACCACCACCAGGTGCATAAACCGTTAATAACATACTTGTCATTTTATCAGCCACCGTTTCACTCGTCACTTTATTTGTTTGAGGCGTTGTATTATCGACAATAACCGCACCTGTTGCATCCACGATTTTAGTGACAAATCTAGCTTTAGAACGTACACCCTTATTGGCAAAAGTTGTATAAGCTGATGCCATTTCCATTGGAGAAACTCCTTTTGTTAATCCTCCTAGAGCAATTCCTAAATATTCATCTTCCGGAACTGTTGAAATTCCAAATTGATGAACTTTTTCGACACCTTTTTCAAGCCTAGTTGATCCAATAACCAAACAGCAGGAGCATTCCAACTTAAACTTAATGCTTCAGTCATTGTTACAGTTCCCTTATTTTGGTGATTCCAGTTTTCAGGAGTATATTTTTCTGGACCATACGAACGTTTTTCATCTACTAAGGTTGAATTAGGTTCATATCCTTCTTCTAAAGCTAAAGTATAGACGGCCAACGGTTTAAACGTTGAGCCAGGTTGAACTCTGTTTGAGTCGCACGGTTAAATCCTCTAAAAGTATGCTTCCCTGCTCCATCAATTCTCCCCCCAACGACAGCTAACACATTTCCTGTTTGAGGTTCCAATGCAATAGAGGCAGCTTGAGCTTTCGTTCCATCATCATAAGCAGGGTATAATCTCGTATTAGCAAATGTTTCTTCCATATCTGCTTGTAATTTTTGATTTAATCCTGTATAAATACGATATCCCTTGTTTAATAAATCCTCTTCCTTAATGCCATAATTTTGAGTAATTTCATTAATCACTGCATCAAAATAATATGGATAACGATATCTTGAGTTTGCCACATAACTATCTACTAGAACAATTTCTGATTCCGTAGCGATATTGGCATCTTGTTGACTAATTTTTCCATTAGTGACCATTAGTTGTAATACAGTATCACGTCTATTAACTGTAGCATCATATTGATCAATTGGATTATAGTAACTTGGCGCTTTTAACGATCCGGCAAGTATTGCTGACTCACTTAAAGATAACTCAGCTGCACTTTTTCCAAAATACCGCCTTGCTGCATTTTTCAATTCCATAAGCCCCATTTCAAAATAGGCATTATTCAAATACATCTCAAGAATTTGATTTTTTTGTATACTGTTTTTCAATTTCAAAACTTAAAAATAATTCTTTCGCTTTTTCTTAAAAATGTTTGATCCAATGTTAAAAATGCATTTTTAGCTAATTGCTGCGTTAACGTACTACCTCCACCAACAATATTTCCACGATGAAGAATCAATCCTGCAAAAGCTCGAACAATACCAATCGGGTCAAATCCTTTATGATCGTAGAATCGTTTGTCTTCTGTAGAAATAACAGCATCTTTCATATAGGTTGAAATATTTTCTAAAGAAACATATTCTGCTTTTTGAAATATTTAAAGCTCCGGCTTCTTTTGAATCCGAATCATAAATAACGGTTTCTTGAATCATTCCTGCCCTTAAACCACTCACATCTGCAGTTTTTGCTCCATAGACCAAGTAGACTAAGAAGAGGCTATGAAAGTAAGAAGTATTGTTAGGATTAGTTTTGTAACATAATATTTCACCCATAATTCTCTAAACTTTTTAACCAATGGATGATTCCATATTTTTATACCATTTATCTTTTTGAACCAAATTCTTTCTCTATCTTGTCATGACGAAGGAATTTTTGCGATTCTATAGGTTGATTGTCATTCATAAAACTCTCTCATTTCTTAATTTCGATATAATACACCTTATATACGTGTAAGATATAAATCTATCGTATCACGAATAAAAATTAACTGACAAATAATAGAACAAGATTTTACAATTTATTGAAACAACAAAAAGACTTCTCATAGTAGCTATCGTCCTTTGCTACTTCAGAAAAGTCTAACTCTTATTCGCACCCTCATAAATATCCTTCAAAACAGAATAGACTTCTCGCTGTAGTAAGAATACAAGTAGACAATCCATTGGCTACTTTTACTAGGAAACTTTGAGACCCTAGGCTCAAAGTTTAGGCATGAGATTCGCATTTGCGAAGCTGCTGCCGTCCTTTGCTACTATAACAAGAAGTCTAATTCACACTATTTTACAGGGGAATAATAGTATCCGTTTCTTCGGTAGGATCCTGTGTTGAAACAATCTCAATCATCAACCCATGAGGCAAACAAATACTTGTTTGACCCACCCTTGAAATCCAACCCGTCTTAACAGCAATCTGGTCAGGACTATTATCTTCCTTATCCCTAATTCTAGTCCCATCTACTTCAATAATATTATATTGATCATCACTAGGAAAATAAATAAATTCCTCTCGTGGAGTATCTTCTTTTAATTCAAAACGTTGCACTTCCTCACCATTAATCGTCACAACAGCATAAATCCTCGATTCTTCTCTAGGAGTTGTCATTTGTTGAACTGCAAAAATTGCATTTGGTAAGAATGATAAAACAAACAAGGCAATAACAATAATAATGTCATAAGCTTCACTAAATGTCGATACTTATTAAATTTCTCTCTCATAAATCCTCCATTAAAATTATTCGCCATTCTATTTTACAAAAATATAAAAATTACACAACCAAAAAGATAAAACAAAAAGACTTCTCATAGTAGCTGCCGTCCTTTGCTACTATATAGAGAAGTCTATTTCATTACGTTCTATCATGAATATCCGGAAAAAGAAAAAGACTTCTTATAGCATTATGCGTAACAGCAGCCACACTGTGGCTACTGTTACTAGGAAACTCTGAGACTATAGGCTCAAAATTTAGCCATGAAACCGAAGGTTTGCTGGCATCCTATACTGCTATAAAAGAAGTCTAATTTATTACGCACTCTCCTAAAACTTCCGATAAAACAGAAAAGACTTCTCATAGTAGCATGCGTACAAGTAGCCGCTTTTGGCTACTTATACTAGGAAATTTTGAGACCTTAGGCTCAAAGTTTAGGCATGAGACCGCAAGTCCTTTGCTACTATAAAGAGAAGTCTATTTATATTCCTTAACCTAGACGTTGACGAGCATCTGCTGCACGTTGGAATGCTTGCCCAATGTAGTTGATACATAACATCATTACTAAGATTAAAATTGTTGCAGGTAACCATACCCACATTTTGTTTTCAATAATATCTTGCGTTTTCGCTGCAGAAATCAACGTTCCTAAAGAAGGAGTTGTATATGGTAAACCGAAACCTAAATATGTTAAACCAGTTTCAATACCAATGTTCCCTGCTAAACGTAAAATTAAGTTAACAATGATTAACGAACTAATGTTAGGTAAAATCTCGCGGAACATAATCTGTAAATCACTTGAACCTAAAGTCTTAGACGCATTTACATAATCTAAACTAGCTTCTTGTAACGTACGAGTTCTGAATAAACGAGCAGAACCAACCCAGTAGAACAATGTCATAATTAAAATAAAGTGGAATAAAGTATAATTTGGAATAACTGTTACGAATACGATAATAATCATTAATGTTGGTAAAATCATAATGAAGTCAACCACACGCATTAATGTAGTATCAACCCATTTCCCATAGTATCCAGAAATCAAACCAACGATAATCCCAATAATACACGTTAAAATTGTAATCGTGAAACCAATTGTTACAGAGTTACGAGCTCCGATTACTAACATCGCGAATACATCACGACCACCCTCATCAGAACCAAGAATATAACCATTAACGCCTGGTGCTTTATAACGTTGTAAAATATTTACTTTCAAAGCAGTTGCTTCATTAATAAAGAAAGGTCCAATGAAAATAAATAAGAAAAATTAAAGTTAAGATAATTAATGCTGCAAGAGCAATTCTATCTTTTAAAAATTCCCTGTACAATTACCTGAAACCCAGTAGGTGGGGTAGATACGGTGCTTTCTTTTGTTACATCTTTTTATCTTGCGCCATTTGCTACTCCTCCTTTTCTACTGTACGCGAACCCTAGGGTCAACGATACTCATAATAATATCAGATAATAATGTTCCTAGTAGTGTTGCTGTACCAAATAGTAATAACAACGCTAAAATAACAGAATAGTCACGAGATGAAATTGAACTTACAAATAAATTCCCCATTCCTGGATAAGAGAATATATTTTCAATAAATACTGATCCACCGATTAAAAACCAGTGAATTCATATCCTAAGAATGCAGCAATCGGTAAAATTGAGTTACGGAAAATGTGTCGATTAAATACTACTTTTTCAGGAACCCCTTTTGCACGAGCTGTACGAACATAGTCTTGACTCTTCGCATCAATTACCCCAGTTCTTAAATATTGAACTGTACCAGTTGTTGATAAAATCGCCATTGTTAAAGCTGGTAATAATAAATGGTGGAATCGATTAATTAAATAAGTAACTGAACCCGGAGCCACACCTGAATCAACCGAACCACGAGTTGGGAACCAACCTAAAGTATAACCAAATAACCATAATAGAATTAAGGCAAATACGAATGTTGGAATCGAATAAGTAATGAAGTTGTAAACAACGATTAACTTATCTGCCCATGAGTTTTGATAACGTCCTGCAACCATCCCTAAAGGAAGTGCAATTAAATACGTTAAAAATTAATGTTAATAATGATAACTATACTGTATTACCAATACGTTCACCAATTAATTTTGTAACAGCATATTTATAAGTATAACTTTGTCCAAAGTCTCCTTGGAAAGCTTTCCCCATCCAACGAACATATTGAATATACCATGGATCATAGAAACCAGCTTTCACACGTAAAGCTTCAATGGTATTCGGATCAGTTTCAGGAGTAATTAACCCTGTAAATGGATCCCCTGGCATCATCTTAGCAATTAAGAATGCTAATAAACTCAAGATTAAAATTTGTGGCAACATTAGTAGCACACGACGTAATATAGTTTTCCACATGTCTAGTTACCTCCCTTTACTGACGGATTTAACGCAACAAAATGCGAATCTGATAATTGTTGTAAATCGAATACACGACCATTTTCGTCATAATACATTGTTTGATTTTCTTGATAGAATTTCTCAGCTTCAATACGACGTTGTTTGTTCGCTTCACGGTTTACTGGGTCAATAACTGGAATGGCTGATAATAAACGTTTTGTATAAATATGTTGAGGATTTGCATAAATATCATCTGCTTTTTCCTGTTTCAACAAAAACGTCCACGATACATAATGAATAATTCATCACACATATGTTTTACAACCCCAAGGTCATGAGAGATAAATAAATAACTTAAATTAAACTCTATCTTGAATACGTTTCATATAGTTTAACACTTGAGCTTGAACAGATAAGTCCAATGCTGATACTGGTTCATCGGCAATAATTAAACGTGGATTACTTGCTAATGCACGAGCTACCCCAATACGTTGACGTTGACCACCAGAGAATTGATGAGGGTATTTTAATAATGCTTCTTCAGATAAACCAATAATTTCCATTAATTCGATAACTTTACGACGTTCTTCTTCTGGAGATAAACGGTCAAAGTTACGTAATGGTTCCGCAACAATATCTAAAATACGTTTTTTAGGATTAAAACTTGATAATGAATCTTGGAAAATCATTTGTACATTACGATTGTAATCAGAAGTACGACGACGTGCTTTATTAGTCACATCTTGCCCTTCATATAATACTTTACCACTTGTAACTGGTTCTAAACCAATAATAGATTTACCAATAGTTGATTTACCAGAACCTGATTCACCTACAAGTCCATAAGTTTTTCCTTCTTCAATTTCCAATGTAACGCCATCAACAGCATAAACGTGATCCGTTACTCGGTTAAAGAAGCCACTTCTAATTGGATAGTGAACTTTTAAATCTTCAATTCTTACAAAACCCATTATGCTTCCTCCCCTTCAAAATGGAAATTTTTATAACATGTACAACGAACAAAATGACCTTTGCCAACTTCGTGTAATGTTGGATTTTCTTCATGCTCTTCTGCAGAAATCCATGGAATACGAGGAGCAAAACGGCATCCTGTACGTGGTAAGCTTGGTAATGGAGGAACTGTACCTTCAATTACGTGCAACTCTTGTCCTTCTGAACCAGCTTGAGGAATTGATTGTAATAATGAACGAGTATATGGATGTTTAGGGTTTGTAAATAATTCCTCTACAGGAGCAATTTCAACAAATTGTCCAGCATACATCACGGCTACACGGTCAGCAGTTTCCGCAACTACCCCAAGGTCATGCGTAATTAAAATAATCCCTGATTGTGTTTCTGCTTGAATATCATTTAATAAATCTAAAATTTGTGCTTGAATCGTTACATCAAGCGCAGTTGTTGGTTCGTCAGCAATAATAATTGGCGGTTTACATGATAATGCAATTGCAATAACTACACGTTGACGCATCCCACCTGATAATTCATGTGGGTATTGTTTAAATGTACGTTGTGGATTTGGAATTCCTACTTGTGCAAGTAATTCTAATACACGTTCTGTACGTTGTTTTTCATCTAAATCTGTATGATATAATAACGCTTCGTCAATTTGAGCACCAATGGTCATTAATGGGTTTAATGAAGCCAATGGATCTTTGGAAAATCATTCCAATATCATTTTCCACGAATTTTTATTATATAAAGTTTCATTTAAATTCACTAAGTTCACATCATTATAAATAATGTCCCCAGTAATTTTTGTGTTTAATTTATTATGTAATCCCATAATAGTGGTTGCTAATGTAGATTTACCACATCCAGATTCCCTACAATTGCTAAAATTTCATTTTTCTCTAATGCTAATGAAACACCATCAACTGCATCATAAAAGTCATCTTTTAATACGGAATCCAACATGTAAATTGTTGATCTCTAATAATGGTTTTATCGATAGCCAAATTCTATTCCCTCCTTTGTCTGACTCGTATGTTTGTCCCTACAGCATTCAAATTAAATAATATTCTTTTAAACATTATTGATATTATACGTATTTTCAAGTGAAAATGCAAATTGTATGACAATTCCATTTTTAAATAACGTATGTTTATTCTACCATGATTCTTTGAAAATTCCTATAATTTTTCTACAGAATTTTTTAATAATTCCTAATATTTTTCTATAAAATAAGTCTCTAATCATCTGACTTTTTGTGAAAGGTTCTCTCAAATCAACAATTGTAATTTTTAAATGATTTCTAGTAATAGTTATTTCGAATAATTTTTTTAAGGTGAATGAAAAGACTTTTTAACAGTAGCTAGCGTCCTTTACAACTTGTTAAAAGTCAATTTCTAAACACTATTTAACTGGATTATCTGCTACTAATTCCATTTCATTAATTGCATTTTTGGTATTATTAGTGGCAATATCCGTACTATAATATTTCACTCGCTTATTAACGGCAGTAATTTGATCCCCAACAAGAGTAGGGAATGCAAATGCTTGGTCATGAGCATATTTTTGCCATTGTTTATAAAAATTCAACATTTTTGCTGAATCAAATGCTTCTTCAGAAGCAATTTTATTTAAAAATAGCCGTATGTTCTTTACTAACAAATCGAGTAAAGTTAAATTTTGCATCTTCTCCATACAATCCAGTAGGATCCGGATCAAAACCAGTAGCCCATCCAGCTGTATACATATCTATATCCGGTTCATTAGCTTCTACCTTATCATAGAAACTATTCACTTCAAGAGTTCTGCCGGATACTAATTGTACATCTAAACCGATTTCTTTCCACCAGATTAAATATTGTTGAATTAACGATTCATTGGCATCATCTCTTGTACGAGCGATAAAATTGATGGTTAATTTAGAGCCATCTTTATTTTCACGCAAACCATCTCCATCAACATCCTTATATCCTGCATCATCTAACATTTTCTTAGCTTTTTCAGGATTATAAGTAAATCCTTCTTGATCTTTATTATAAATATCTTTAAAGAATGGAATGATTAACGAATTCGTTCCTCGTTGTAATCCATTATATAAACTTTTTCCAGCTTGATCGATATCCAAAGCATATGCAATAGCCTGTCTTAAAATTGGATCAGACATTTTGGCATTTGGATTCATGACATTTTTCCAAGTGATTCATCCCACTTTCCTAATTGGAAAGCAATATATTCATAAGCAGATTCGAAACTTCCTAATAAAGTAATATTTTGTAAATCCTTATAGGTTTCAAATTGCGCTCTAGGCATTGTAGCAATATCATATTTCCCTGCTTTCATTTCTGAAACAATACTATCAGGAGAAACAATTTCAGCGACTACTTTATCAATTTTTGGACGACCTTTTATAATAATATTCATTTGCCTTAAATGTTACGGCTTCTCCTGGCGTAATTGATTCAATTGTAAAAAGCCCCTAAGCCGACAACTTTTGTACCTCTAACATAATCACTTTGTTCCCAATCAGCTACCGGAATCGTAGAAAATATATGTTTTGGCATAATATATGCACTAACCGGTCCTCCAGCAATCAACATAGATGGTGACATTTCCTTGTAATGAATTTTCACAGAATAATTGTCCAATTTTTCTAACCCAGTAATCGAACTTGCTTTACCCTCGTGATATTCTTCCATACCTTCGATATTTTTTATAATTCGCATCATATCGAATTCCTGTATAATCCTTATGACCTATTCCTTCATAAGTAAAAGATATAATCATCTATTGTCACAGGTTGCCCATCAGACCATTTATAATCTTTAGAATTTAATGAAATCGTTGCACTCTTTCCTGGTACATCGAACTCTATGGAAGCTAATCCAGAATTTACCAACTTACGATTTTCATCAAATTCAAACATCGTTCCATCAACATAACCTGATAATGAGCTATCTGTTTGAATCTGAAGACAATTCATCAATAAAAAGTCCATTAAATGGAGATGCACTTACGATTGCATACTTCAATGTTCCACCTTTTATTGGTGTTCCTTCATGAGTAACTTCCGTTGCAAATGTTCTACTCTGTGCGTTTGAGTCATCAGCCTCATTTGTAGAGTTTTTTGGAGAACATGCTCCTAAAACAACAACTACTGCAAGTGAGGATAAGATTGCCATGCTTTGTTTTTTCATGATTTTCCACCCTTTTTGGTTTATTTTTTTAACCACTTCTATTTTAGCACAACGATTTTTCATTTCAACCGATTGTAAAAATTCTTCCCAAATTTTAATGAAAAACTTAACAAAATCAAGAACTTTCACTAAAATCCCTCCATACAAAAAATTCATGATAGTTTCCGTTGTAGCTAAAACATGAGACTTGCCAAAGCGAGGCTGCTAGCGTCGTCAACTACACCGAATACTATTCTCACGAACCCTCATTCCCTCTACACAAAAGAGCCATGAATTTTTCCCGTAGCATGATTGATAATAGCCAAAAATTGGCTATTATCAAAAGGAAACTTTGAGACCTTAGGCTCAAAGTTTAGCCATGAAACCGCAGGTTTGCTGGCGTCCTTTGCTACTTTTGAAAAATTCTACACACGCACATCCCTCAACACAAAAGAGCCATGATACTATCCGTTGTAGCTCAAGCAACCAAAGCCAAGTATTGGCTGTAGTTGCACGAAAATTCGAGACCTAAGGCTCGAATTTTAGCTATGAGACTCGCAAAGCGAGGCTGCTAGCGTCGTCAGCTACAACAGATACTATTCTCACGAGCCCTCATTCCTCTACACAAAAAAAGAGCCATGAATTTTTCCCGTAGCATGATTGATAATAGCCAAAAATTGGCTATTATCAAAAAGAAAACTTTTGAGACCTTAGGCTCAAAGTTTAGCCATGAAAACCGCAGGTTTGCTGGCGTCCTTTGCTGACTGAAAAATTCTACGCACTCACATCCCTCAACACAAAAGAGCCATGATACTATCCGTTGTAGCTCAAGCAACCAAAGCCAAGTATTGGCTTTAGTTGCACGAAAATTCGAGACCTAAGGCTCGAATTTTAGCTATGAGACTCGCAAAGCGAGGCTGCTAGCGTCGTCAGCTACAACAGATAGTATCATGGATCGCTCTAAACAAAAAAACTCGACTCAATGTATTTCACTGAGTCGAGAAAAAGTGTGAACTTATTTTTACAGGTTCGTTTGCAGTTAATTGCAATTTAACCATTGAAGATTTTTCATTGTTTTGATCCAAGTTTAGTATCGAAGTATTTCACGTTTGTTAACGGCAGTAACTTTCTCACCTGTAATTGTTGGGGAAAGATAAATGCGTTATCGTGTACATATTTTTTGCCATTCTTTATAGAATTGAATATTCTTAGAATTATCGAGATGCTTCGTTAGAAGAAATTTTCTCAATAATCGCATTTCCTTCAGCACTTGAATAACGTTCAAAGTTGAATTTAGCTGCTTCTCCAAATAATCCTTCTGGATTTGGATCATAACCTGTTGACCATCCAGCAGCAAACATATCAATTTCAGGGTCATCAGCTTGAACTTTTATCGTAGAAGCTGTTTAATTCAATTGTACGTCCTGTATATAATTGAACATCCAATCCAACTTCTTTCCACCATAATAGATATTGTTGAATTAATGATTCGTTCGCATCATCACGAGTACGAGCCGCAAAGTTGATTTTAAGTTTAGAACCATCTTTATTTTCACGTAATCCATCGCCATCTACATCTTTATAGCCAGCATCATCCAAGATTTTTTTAGCTTTGTCTGGATTATAAGCAAATCCTTCTTGATCTTTTGTTGTAAATATCTTTGAAGAATGGGATGATAATTGAGTTTGTACCATGTTGTAATCCATTATACAAGTTTTTACCTGCTGTATCAGGGTCAATCGCATAGGCAATCGCTTGACGTAAAGCTAAATCACCCATTTTTGGATTTGAAGCCAATACGTTTTTACCTTGATCCTTATCCCATTTACCTAATTTGAATCCAATATATTCATAAGCTGATTCTAAAGAACTTACAAAAGTAACATTTTGTTAAATCTTTAAATGAATCGTACTGAGCTGATGGCATACTTGCAATATCGTATTTACCAGCTTTCATTTCTGATACGATACTATCTGGAGAAACTACTTCCATTACAACTTTATCAAGATTTGGACGTCCTTTAAAGTGGTGTGGATTTGCAACTAATGTTACAGATTCACCTGGTACCATTGATTCAATTGTAAACGCCCCTAGACCAACGTTAGATTTACCAGTACAGCATCACTTTGTTCCCAATCTGCTACAGGAATTTTAGAGAATACATGTTTAGGCATAATATAACTACTTACTGAACCACCAGCTAATTGCATTGAAGGTGTCATTTCTTTGTAATGAATTTTCACAGTGTAGTCATCTAATTTTTCTAAACCAGAAATTGTTGAAGCTGAACCTTTGTGGTACTCTTCCATTCCTTCAATATTTTTATAATCTCCATCATAACGTACACCTGTGTAATCTTTATGACCAACTCCTTCATAAGCAAAGATATAGTCATCAATTGTTACTTTTTCTCCATCTGACCATTTATAGTCTTGAGAGTTTAATTTAACCGTTGCTGTTTTGCCTTCTACATCAAATGAAATAGAAGCTAAACCTGAATTAACTAATTTACGATTGTCATCATATTCAAACATTGATTCATCAATCATACCAGCCACTGTTGCGTCTGTACTATCTTGTGATAATTCATCAATAAACACGCCATTTAATGGTGAAGATGAAACAATCGCATATTTTAATGTACCACCTTTTAATTGGTTCACCATCGTGAGTAATTTCAGAAACAAATTTTGATTTATCTGCTCCCTCTGTTGTCGCAGTTGTTGTTGTCGTTGTTTTTTTGAACCACATGCTGCCATCGTCAATGCTACTGCTGCTGTTGGTAACCATAACCATTTTTCTTCATCATTTTTCATCTCTCCTTAATAAAATCTTCTTCAAAAATTCATTTTTGTTTAAGATGTTATTATAATAACACAATTTTTAATTTTTGCAAGTATATTTTTAATCTTTTTAATTTATTTTCATCTCATCTCATTTTTAATGTAAAAGACTTCTCTCATCAGCATTACCGATAGAAAAGTCTTAGTAAATATTATTATTTAACTTGAGTATCTGATACTACTTCTAATTGATACAATGCTGTTTTTTTGAGTTGCTTGTTCCAATCTTAGTATCATAATATTTCACACGTTTATTAACAGCCGTTACTAAGTCCCCTACTAATGTTGGGAAAATAAATGCTTCGTCATGTACATATTGTTGCCATTCTTTGTAGAATTCAACATTTTTAGCATCATCAAACGATTCCGTTGAACTAATGTTATTTATGATGCTATTTCCTTTCTCACTTACAAAACGAGCAAAGTTAAATTTAGCAGTTTCACCGAATAAGTTTGCTGGGTTTGGATCGAATCCTGTTCCCCAACCAGCTGCAAACATATCAATTTCTGGATCATCTGTTTGAACTTTTTCATAGAAGTTATTCGATTCAATTGTACGTCCAGTATATAATTGAACATCTAATCCAATTTCTTTCCACCATAATAAGTATTGTTGAATTAATGATTCATTTGCATCATCACGAGTACGAGCCGCAAATGTAATGCTTAATGGAGAACCATCTTTGTTTTCACGGATACCATCGCCATCAACATCTTTATATCCAGCTTCTTCTAACATTTGTTTTGCTTTTTCTGGATTATATTTAAACCCTTCTTGTTCTGCATTATACACATCTTTTGAAGAATGGAATAATAATCAATTTGTTCCACGTTGTAAGCCATGATATAAACTTTCACCAACTGTATCCATATCTAATGCGTAAGCAATTGCTTGACGTAATACTGGGTCATTCATTTTTGCCTTTGGATCAGTGATATTTTTACCACTTGCTTTGTCAAATTTTCCTAAATGGAAAGCTATATATTCAAATGAAGATTTAAACGTACTTACTAAGTTTTACGTTTGTTAAATCTTTTATAAGATTCATATTAGTGCATTTGGCATCTCAGCAATATCATATTTACCTGCTTTCATTTCTGAAACAATATTATCTGGAGATACAATTTCCATCACTACTTTATCTAATTTTGCACGACCTTTGTAGTAATGTTCATTTGGAACTAGTGTTACTGATTCTCCAGGAATAATCGATTCTAACTTAAATGCTCCTAAGCCAACGAACTTAGTCCCACGAACATATTCACTCTTATCCCATTCTGCAACTGGAATTGTAGAGAAAATATGCTTTGGCATAATATAAGCACTTAACGCTCCACCTGCTAATTTCATAGAAGGACGCATTTCTTTAAAATGGATTTTCACAGAATAATCATCGATTTTTTCCAATCCTGATACTGAATCTGCTTTTCCTGCATGGAATTCTTTCATTCCTTCTACATTTTCATATTTACTATTATAACGAGAACCTGTGTAATCTTTATGACCGATTGACTGATAAGTGAAGATATAGTCATCAATCGTTACAGGTTGACCATCAGACCATTTATAATCTTTAGAATTTAATGTAACAGTGACTGTTTTGCCTTCAATATCATAATCAATACTTGCTAGACCAGTATTTGTTAATTGTCTATTCTCATCATATTCAAAAATACTTGCATCAATTTGAGAACTAATCGTTGAGTCTAATGAATCTTGTGCTAATTCATCAATAAAAACTCCCTTAAAAGCCTGACGATGCTACTAAAGCATATTTTAACGTTCCACCTTTGATAGCTTCTGCATCATTGACTGCTTCAGTTGCGAACTTTGTTTTGTGTTCCTAATGGTGTTTTAGTAACTGTTATTTCTTTTATTAGAACTACAAGCTGCTAAAAGCGAATACTGTTGCTGCTGTTGTTACATAGAACCAATTCTTTTTCTTCATCTCATTCCTCCAAATATTTCTTATTCCCATAAAGTTCTCATCTCTTTATGTCGAAATCATTCTATCATAAATTAAAAATAATGCAATTTTTAATCTTTTTCACTTTTTCTACCATAATTGCCAAAAATTCTCATAAAGTATCTCTGAATTATGGACAAAGAAAAAAACTCCCTCAAAGTAGCAAAGGCATGAGATTCACTTCGCAAATCTGCTGGTATCCCTTACTACTTACAGGGAGTCTTATTCCTAAACACACCCTCATAAATGAATGCAAAAACATATAGACTTCCCGCAGTAGCGCAAGTACTAGAAGCCATCACATTAGCTTCTAGTACAGGAAAAAGTTGAGACCTTAGGCTCAACTTTTAGCAATGAGACTCGCATTGCGAGGGCTGCTTGCGTCCTCCGCTACTTATAGGGAAGTCATATAAAAGTATTTAGTAGCTGTTTCAGATACTAACTCAATTTGATATAAAAGCAGATTTAGAATCTTTAGAACCAATCTCAGAATTCATAAATTTAACACGTTTTGTTCACAGCAGTTACAGAATCACCAATTAAAGTTGGGAAAATGAACGCTTGATCATGAACATATTTTTGCCATTCTTTGTAGAACTCTACATTCTTAGCAGCATCAAACGCATCAGTCGAACTAATCTTAGCCATAATATCATTACCTTCTTTGCTTACAAAACGAGCAAAGTTAAACTTAGCAGCTTCACCGAATAAGTTAGATGGGTTTGGATCATAACCTGTTCCCCATCCACCAGCAAACATATCGATTTCTGGATCATCAGCTTGAACTTTTTCATAGAATACATTTGATTCAAGAGTACGGCCAGTGTAAAGTTTTACATCTAACCCGATTTCTTTCCACCATAATAAATATTGTTGGATTAATGATTCATTTGCATCATCACGAGTACGAGCTGCAAAGTTAATAGATAATTTAGAACCATCTTTATTTTCACGCAATCCATCACCATCAGTATCCTTATAACCAGCTTCATCTAACAATTGTTTAGCTTTGTCTGGATTATAAGAAAATCCTTCTTGATTTGCATTATAAATATCTTTGAAGAATGGAATGATGATTGAGTTTGTTCCACGTTGTAAACCATGGTACATACTTTCACCAGCAGCATTAATATCTAACGCATAAGCTAATGCTTGACGTAAAACTGGATCTTTCATTTTAGCATCTGGATTTGTTACGTTTTTACCTTGTTCTTTATCGAATTTTCCTAAATGGAATGCAATATATTCATATTGAGATGCAAATGAACTAATGAATGAAACGTTTGTTAAATCTTTATATGCTTCATATTGCGCACTTGGCATTGAAGCAACATCATAGTTACCAGCTTTCATTTGAGAAACAACTGTATCTGGAGAAACAACTTCCATTACAACTTTATCTAATTTAGCACGACCTTTGTAGTAATGTTCGTTTGGTACTAATGTTACAGATTCACCAGGTGTGATTGATTCAATCTTGAATGGTCCAAGGCCTACACCTTTATTTCCACGTACATAGTCACTCTTTTCCCATTCAGCAACTGGAATAGTTGAGAAGATATGTTTTGGCATTACATAGTAAGGTAAAGCACCACCTGCTAATTGCATTGATGGACGCATTTGTTTGAAGTGAATTTTCACTGAGTAGTCATCTAATTTTTCTACACCAGAAATTGAGCTAGCTTCGCCACTGTGGAATTTATCTATACCTTCGATATTTTGGTAGTTTGCGTTATAACGAACACCTGTGTAGTCTTTATGACCGATAGCTTCAATAGCGAAGATGTAATCATCGATTGTTAACGGTTGTCCATCTGACCATTTATAGTCTTTTGAATTTAATTTAATTGTTGCAGTTTTACCTTCAACGTCAAATTCAATAGAACCCATACCTGTATTTGTTAATTTACGGTTTTCATCATATTCAAATAATGTCGTATCAATTTGAGAAGTAATGGTTGAATCTGTTGAATCTGATGATAATTCGTCCATAAATAATCCTTTAAACGGAGATGCAGAAACGATTGCATATTTCAAAGTCCCACCTTTAATTGGTGTACCTTCATGCGTTACTTCTGATGAGAATTTAGTTTTTGGTTGTGGTGTTCCACCAGTAGTTGAATCACTTGATTGTCCTTTTCCACCACACGCTGCTAATGTTAATGCTACAGCTGCAGTTGATAAAAATAATAGTCCTTTTTTCTTCATATTTCCTCCTGTCTGTCAGACTTCTATCCGAATTGTCTGACAATTAAAATCAACTTCCTATACTCTAACAGTTTCTTATAAAAATCAATCACTTTGTATACTTTTTGTATATTTTTAATTATGAATTTTTGTTTTTGCAACTTATCTGTTGCAAAACAAAAAGACCTTTTCAACGTAATAGAAGGCAACGCTACTAAATCTGATGCTTTTACTATGTTTAAAAAGTCTTTTCTTTTCGATTAAATTTTTATTTTTCTACTGGAGTTAATGCAATAAATACTTCGATAGAGTCGGCAACTTCTGCCAATGCTTTCTTCCAAAATTCTATAGTACTTACATCTACACCTAAAACTTTCGCAGTATCTTCTACACTTGATACAGTAGTTGCACGAAGTAATTCTTGATATTTTTCTACAAAGCCTTCTGGTTGTTCTTGGTAAATGGCGTATAATCCTTTAGAGAATAATCCACCAAATGCATATGGGAAGTTATAGAAACTTAATCCAGTACTATAGTAATGCGGTTTACATGCCCACATATATGGATGTAAGCAAGATTGATCTAATCCATCGCCGTACGCTTCTTTTTGTGCAGACAACATCATTTCTTCTAAATCTTTAGAGAACATAAATGATTGTTCACGATTTTCAAAAACAGCTGTTTCGAATAAATAACGAGAATAAATATCGACAATAATTTGTGTTGTATCTTGTAATTGAGATTCAATTAATGCGATTTTTTCTTCATCATTAGCTTCTTTAATCGCTGTATTCATAATGATGTTTTCATTAAATGTTGAAGCCGTTTCTGCAACTGGCATTGAATAATCTTGGTTTAATGGACGGTGATTTTCAATGTGTAGTCCATGATATGCATGTCCTAATTCATGAGCTAATGTCACAACGTCACTTAATGATCCAGTGAAGTTTGTTAAAACACGTGATTGTTTAATCATTGGTAAGTTTGCACAGAATGCTCCCCAACTTTTTCCTTTACGAGGGTAGAAATCAATATAGTGTTTATCAAAGAATTCTTCTGTCATTTCAGCTAAATCAGCTGAGAATGTTTTGAAGTTTTCAATTAAGTAATCTTTTGATTCTTCCACTGTAAATGTACGACTGCTGTTTCCAACAGGTGCAAATAAATCATAGAATGGTAATCCATTTTCATGACCTAATAAAGCTGCTTTATGTCGTAAATATTTTCTAAAGTTTGGTAAATATTCACGGATTGCTTCTAATAGTGCCTCTAAAGTTTCACGACTCATACGAGACGCTTCTAAAGTATGTGCTAATGGAGATTCAAACCCTCGTAATTTTGAAGTTATTAATACTTCTTTTTAATATGATTTAATGAGAAAGCGATTGGTTCTTTAATCGCATCATACATCTTCAACTCTGCTTCATACGCTGACTTACGTACTTCTGCATCGCTATCATATGCTTTCCCACGAATTTCACTTAATGTAACTACTTCTCCTTTATATTCTCCTTGAGCACTTGACCACATGAAGTCGAATAATTGAGACCAAGCTTTTCCTCCACTAATGGACATTTTTGCTAAAACTTCTTCTAATTCATCACTTAATAAGTGAGCTGCATCTTTTTTAGCTTCTTCAAAATAATAACGATATTCTGCTAAGAATGGATCTGTTGTAATATCTGTTTGAATCATTCCTAAGAATTTTGAAACTTTTGCATAAGTTGCTTGTAAATCAGCTGAAACTCCTGCTAATTGTACTTCGACTTGTGTCGCAGTTTCATGCGTTGTATCTGTTGCTAATGTTAAATGAATATAATTATATAAACGACCTGTTAAAACTAGTTGATTCTTCTAATAATTTTACAACTTTTTGTAATTCCTTCAATCGAATCTTCTAATGTTAAACTTTCAAATTTTCCTTTTAACGCTTTATAAAGCTTCTACATCTTGTTTAAATTCTTGACTTTCAAATGATGGGTATAAATCTTCTAATGTCCATTCATACATCTTTCATTCCTCCTCTTTTTCCGCATCTTTTTATTATACTGTATCTAGTACACTTTTTCCATGATAGAATTAATTTTTTTCAAAGATTGAACAGGAGCTGGAATACGTCCTCCACGGTTAACAAATAAGTCACAATTCCCTTCTTTAACGGGCATAATTGGAGCATATCCCAACAATCCACCAAACTCTACTGAATCTCCTACTCCCACCAGGAACAGGAATAATACGTACAGCAGTTGTTTTTGTATTAATCATTCCAATCGCTGCTTCATCCGCAATGATTCCTGAAATTGTAGTAGCAGATGTATCTCCTGGAACTGCAATCATATCCAATCCTACGGAACATACCGCTGTCATTGCTTCTAATTTATCTAATGTTAAAACACCGTTGGCAGCTGCTTCAATCATTCCTTCGTCTTCTGAAACTGGAATAAATGCGCCACTTAATCCACCAACTGCAGAACTAGCCATCATACCACCTTTTTTCACAGCATCATTTAATAATGCTAAGGCAGCTGTTGTTCCATGAGTTCCTGTCACTGATAAACCCATTTCTTCTAAAATACGAGCTACTGAATCCCCTACTGCAGGAGTTGGTGCAAGAGATAAGTCTAAAATTCCAAATGGAATTCCCAACATTTGACTGGCTTTTTGACCAATCAATTCCCCAACACGAGTAATTTTAAACGCAGTTTTCTTAACAATTTCTGCAATTTCCGTTAATGTTTCAGCTTCATGATTTTCAAGAGCAGCTTTTACAACACCAGGTCCAGAAACTCCAACATTAATCACGGCATCTGCTTCTCCACTTCCATGGAAAGCTCCCGCCATAAATGGATTATCTTCCACTGCATTACAAAAAATCACGACTTTTGCACAGCCAAATCCTTCTGGAGTAATTTCAGCTGTTTCTTTAATCACTTCTCCGACTAATTTTACAGCATCCATATTAATCCCTGCTTTTGTAGATCCAATATTGACAGAGCTACAAACGATGTCAGTTACTTTCATCGCTTCAGGAATCGAACGAATTAATACTTCATCTGAAGGACTCATTCCTTTTTGAACTAAGGCAGAAAATCCACCAATAAAAGATACGCCAATGGCTTTTGCAGCTCTATCCAATGTTTGCGCAATAGAAACATAGCTATCTGCTTTTGTAGCTGCTGCAATTTGAGCAATCGGTGTGACTGAAATACGTTGGTTTACGATAGGGACTCCATACTGCAATGATAATTCATGTGCTGTTTTCACTAAATCTTTTTCCGATACGAGTAATTTTGTTATAAATATTTTTGATTTAACACATCAATATCCGGATGAATACAATCATGTAAATCAATTCCAATTGTAATCGTACGAACATCGAAAGTTTTGTTCTTTTGACCATCGAAATCGTTTCTAATATTTCACTATGTTGAACCATTCCTTCACCCTAACCAATCCGATGCATCGCTTCAAAAATTTCATGATTTTGAATGCGAATATCTAATGCTAAAGTTTTTCCTTGTTCGTGAATATAAGGAGCCAATTCTACAAATGGCATTTTGCTTGCTGATACATCTACTAAAATTAACATTGTAAAATATTCGTCCATAATTTCTTGAGAGATATTTACAATATTAATATTTTGTTCTGCTAATAATTTTGACACTTCATAAACGATACCGACACGATCTTTTGCCGACAACTGTTACGACTGCTTTCATATTCTCACTCCTTTAATAAAGTTGCTTCTATTGTATCGAATTTTCAAAAAAAATCCTAGTCAAAACTATAATTCCTTTTTCTTCTTTTTATTTCCACGAAGTTTTAGTGTATACTACAAGAGAACAAGAAAAGGAGACAGTTATGAAGTACGAAAAATGGTTACAATTATTTCCAAATTCTAAGATTATCCATCACATCCAAAAAGATGCAAGAGATTATGTTATTCCTTTGGAAGAAAACACTTATTTACAAATTCCTTATGAACAATTAACGAATCGTGAATTAGCTTTATTAGAAACCTTAAAAAAATCTCCAGCGAAGGGAATAACTCAACTTTCACCTTGGCAACAGTATTTAGAACAAGGTGGACAATGTCCTATTCAATTAGAGAATATTCAATTCATTCATGTTTGTTTGATTCAAAAAAATGATGATTTTAATGAACAAGAATGGTTAGAGATGATGCAAGAGATTTTCGGAGATGTGTTAACGAGTTTTTCTTGTTTCCCAAAGCATTATACGATTGTTCGAAAAGCAGATGTTGAGACGATTTCTACTCAAGATTTACAAGCAATTCATGCAACAGTTGAAGAAGATTTTGCGATTTCAATGAAGATTTTTATCGGGAATGGGTGGAAAATGAGTCCAGATATTCCGAGGGATTTATCAAGCAGAGAAAGCTTTATTTGTAACGTATTTGCATGAGTCGAATAAGCAAACTTGTTTGGCTTTTGCTCCGATGGTTTTATGGGGATTTGCGCAGAAAAAGTTAGATTTTTCACCGATTCCTGAGACTTTGTATCAACAGATGGTTCAAGATGAATTTTCTGATTTGATTGAGGCGTTGTGGCAAGAGCGTGGGACTTTGACGAAGGCGGCGACTCGTTTGTTTATTCATCGTAATACGTTGCAGTATCGGATTGATCGTTTTGGGCAGTTGACGGGATTGGCGCTGAAGAATATGGACGATCTGACTTTGTGTCATTTCCTTTTGATGCAACAGGAATACTAAAAATATGAAATCCTCTCACGTTTCCTTTTTGATAGTGAGGTCGCAAGCAGCCACCTTCGATGTCTCATTGCTAAAAAAATCAAGCCTTGGTCTTGATTTTTCCCTGTAATATTAGCCTTTCATAGCTAATATTACTTTCACTATAAAGAAATGGTGAGAGGATTTTTAGTATCCATATTGTATCGGGCGTTTTTATTGAGGGGGTAACATAAAGTGAGGTCGCAAGCAGCCTCGTCTTTTCATTTCTCAATAATGATTAAACCCATTCACCTCTTGCGTTTACGTAGTAGCCATCAGGTGTTGTTGTATTTCTTAAAATTTCTCCAAATTTATTTGCGTAATACCATGAGCCATTTGCTTCCAAAACCATTCGTTTGCTGACATCTCACCTGATGCATTGAAATGGTAATATTCATCTTTGTATGGAACAAATCCATTCGTAATAATTGTACCTTTTTCAGATGCAACATACCATTTATTCCCTACTTGGAACCATTCATTAACTTTTACTGCACCAGATTTATCTGCATAGTACCAACCTTCATTTGTTTGGAACCATTGATTTTCTTTCATCGCACCTGATTCATCCAAGTAATACCAATTTTTATTTACGTCTTCAAAGAATCCTTTTTCATAAAGGCAATTCCTTTATATTCACCTGTTAATTCATTCAGTAGTACCAAGTACCTTTGTCTTGAACCCATCCCGTTTGAACTTCACCTGATTGATTTAAATAAATCCATAATTTTTGAACGGTTGTTTTTATCATCAGTATTCACATTAATTAATTGCCATCCTGATAATTTCTTGCCATTTTCATAATAATATACTTTTTCATTTTCACGTATAAAAACCTGTTTTACTTTGTTCTGCTGCTTGTACATTTGAACTTGTTGCTAAAAATCCAGCACCTAAAAACTGCTAAACTAGCTAACATTAATTGATGTTTTTCATAAAAACTCTCCTTTATCCTTACTACATTTGCACTATTTTTGCTTTATAACTGTAACATTTCTCTCTCTTAAAAGTCAAACAATACCATGCTAGTCAACCCAATAAAAATCCACTCCTCAATAACAACTGTGAAGTGAACCCAAAAAGGGGACTATATGACTTTCTTTGCTATACTAGAAATGGATTTTTCTATTTTTAAACTTTATACATTACACAAGGGCAGGAGTTTTTACACCTTTTTCTTTTTTCTCTTTCCCTTTAATTGTAATTTTTCCTTTTGTAGCACCAATAGTAACTTGTTGTCCGAAGCGGATTTCTCCACTTAACAACGCTTCACTTAATGGATCTTCAATTTTCTTTTGAATGGCACGTCGAATTGGTCTTGCACCATATTCTGGATCAAATCCTTCTTCTGCAATTACATCTAATACTGCGGAAGTAATTTTCACCGTAATATTTAACTCTTGCAATCTTGACGTAATATCTTTCACCATAATGCCAACGATTTGTCTTAGTTCATCTTTTTCAAGTTTATGGAAGACAATCGTTTCATCAATACGGTTTAATAATTCCGGTCTAAAAATAATTCTTTTAACTCTTCCCGAATTCGTTTTTCCATTGCATCATGATTTTTGTTGAACACTTTTCGCTCCGAATCCTACTGATTTTTCTTCCCGAAGAGCAACCGCTCCAAGGTTGGAAGTCATAATGATAACCGTATTTCTGAAGTCCACTTTTCTACCTTTTGAATCGGTTAAATGTCCATCATCTAATACTTGTAATAAAATATTAAACACATCTGGATGAGCTTTTTCAATTTCATCTAATAAAATTACCGCATAAGGACGTTGACGGATTTTTCTGTTAATTGACCACCTTCATCAAATCCAACATATCCTGGAGGTGAACCAACTAAACAGCTAACGGAATGTTTTTCCATATATTCAGACATATCGATTCTGACTAGTGCATCTTGTTCTCCAAACATCGCTTCTGCTAGAGTTTTCGCTAATTCTGTTTTACCAACACCTGTTGGGCCTAAGAATAAGAAGGAACCAATTGGACGACGTGGATCTTTTAATCCACTTCTTGCACGACGAATCGAACGAGCAACCGCACTAACGGCTTCTGACTGTCCAATCACACGTTTGTGTAAAACAGATTCTAAGTTGATTAAACGTTCGCTTTCTTTTTTCTCCATTTGTTGAAGAGGAATTCCTGTCCATTGAGAAACAACTTCTGCAATATCTCCCTCTCCAATAGTAGCTACATAATCGGTTTTAGAAGAATTTTCTAATTTTTCAACTAATTTTTCAAGTTTAGCTCTCTTGGCTAATTCTTTTTTACGGAATTTTGCAGCTTCATCAAAATTTTGATGGCGAATCGCTTGATTTTTCAATTCTTCAAACTGTAAAATTTCTTCTTCTAATAAGACAATCGGTGAAACTTTTGTGGTCACATCTAAACGAGCCTTCGCAGCGGTTTCATCCATCAAATCAATCGCTTTATCTGGAAGACGTCTTGAAGTGATATAACGAACAGAAAATTGTACCGCCGCTTGAATGGCTTCATCTGTAATTTCTACATGATGGTGCGCTTCATAATGTTTTCTCAATCCTTTTAAAATTTGAATACTATCTTCAGCAGTTGGTTCTTCCACATGAATTGAAGCAAAACGACGCTCTAAGGCTGCATCTTTTTCAATATATTTTTGATACTCATCTAAAGTCGTTGCCCCAATGACTTGTAATTCTCACGAGCTAATGCAGGTTTTTAAAAATATTTGAAGCATCTATCGCATCTTCTGCACCACCCGCACCAATCAATGTATGCAATTCATCAATAAATAAAATCACATCTTGTTGCGTATAAATTTCTTCGATGATTTTCTTCATACGCTCTTCAAATTCACCACGATATTTAGTTCCTGCAACTAAAGCTCCCATATCTAACATCATTAAACGTTTGCTGGCAATTTCTTCAGGAACTTCACCATTGACCATCCGTTGAGCTAATCCTTCAACAATAGCGGTTTTCCCAACTCCTGGCTCACCCACTAAAACTGGATTGTTTTTTTGTACGACGGCTAATGACTTGAATCATACGACGTACTTCTTCATTTCTTCCAATCACAGGATCTAATTGTCCTTGTCTTGCTAAAGCTGTTAAGTCTCTTGATAAGCTATCTAATGTCGGAGTTTTGTCTTTTGCACTGCTACCGGATACTTGCTCTCTTGTAGAACGCGCTTTTGAAGGTTGAATTCAAATTTTTTCATAAATTGTCTTCATTAATTCTTCTAATGAAATATGATTATCTCGCATAATTTTAGTTGCCAATACTTCTTCCTGAAGTAACGCTAATAATAAATGCTCTGTTCCTACAAGAGAAAGTTTTAGACGTTTTGCCTCTTCTGTTGCTGCGACCACAATTTTTTTTGCTCTTGGAGAGTAAGGCATTAAATAAGGATTCGTTTCTTTCTGATGATGTCCATATCCTGTTAAAGCCTCAATTGCTTGACGTACAATATGCGTTGTTAATCCTCTTTCTCTTAATAATTGTCCAGCAATTCCATCTTGTTCCATTACTAGACCTAATAATAAATGTTCAGTTCCACCGCTTGATGTCTAAATGTAATAGCTTCTGTTGCTGCAATTAACATGGCAGTTCGAGCTTTATCTGTAAACATTTCACTCATTCATGTCACTCCTTATGTATACTTTAAACTAGTTAGTATATTTTTCATCATGTTACTACGAAGATGATTACTCCATTTCTCTACTTCTAATAAAGAATCTTTCGACATCGTAATAGACAGTAATTGTGCTTCTCTTTTTGAGAGGAGCTCATTATCATATAAATTTTGTAAAATATGATTGGCTTGTTTAACCGATAACTCTTCAGGCACAACTTCTAATAAAGCATCAATAAAATCCATATCATCTACTAAATTCACTTTCATAATACGGATATAGCCACCACCACCTCGTTTACTTTCAACGACATAGCCTTGTTGAACCGTAAAACGTGTATTAATGACATAATTTATTTGTGATGGAACACAATTAAAACGATCAGCAATTTCACTGCGACGAATCTCCACTTGTTCCTGAGCTAGCAAAACATTTTTTAAATATTCTTCAATAATATCCGACATATTTGACGATTGCATATGACCTCTCCTCTCTTGACTATCTTTGACTATAATTATACAAAATAAATTTCTCTTTGCCAATAAAAAGCTCTCTCATCAAAGATTTTATTCATTTTCACACTACAAAAAATCCTGCTGGCAATTTCTCGCCAACAGGATTTGCCGAATTTCAACTGAAAAACTAGCTTCTAATTTCAACTAAAACCTGAATAACCATAGTAATGATGTCGGAGCGGATATATTTCTTTTGTAAATAATTTTCCAACTCCTTCATGGAAGCATTAGGATTTTTAGACAAATAAGCTAACGCTACTCTCAATGCATTTTGATAATTTTCTAACCCCTCTTCAAAAATCTCTATCCTCTTCCTCATCTAAATCAGTCGTCGCATCTACCATTAATCCGTACATATAATCGAGATGTATAAGTATCAATTACCGAATCTTCTGAAGTAATATCCACCGGAATAGCCACAACTTTCATTAACGGATCCAAGCAAGATTTCAAAAATTTCGCAAAAATCCCTTTTGTTCGCCACACGGATGGTAATAACTCTAATTCTAGGAAAAAATTCACTAATGTTTCCTGAATAAGCTGTGGATTTAACTCATCCATTGGCTCAATCAACATAATTTCTTCATCTGAAGCAATCACTAAAACATAATGCGGACCATATTTTTCATCATCACCACAAAAATGTGTGGGTGAAAACATTAAACGAATTTCAAATGCAATAGGAATTCTTGTTGTAATTTCTTTTTTAAAACGGAATAATGAAAACTCTGGAATAGTTAGAGTTGGTTTTTCTCCGTTATATCCAATAAATTCCTCATACGTTATATCATCTCCTAAATCAATACAATCGCCTGTATGATAAAAACTATCTTGCGTTTTTGATTTGAAGTAATCTTTGGTAAAATATCCTCTTCTTAAGACTTGTCACTGACTCTAGTAAGGAAAGATTATCCGAGTGCAATAACCAACTAAACACTTTTTACAAAAATTAATTTCTGAACCTTTAAGATCTTTTTCAGTATTTTTATCATTCAAACTGAAAATAAGAGGATATAGTGGCTTTTTCATTTTAAAGAATCCTAATTTTCCCAGAATCTTTTGCTGGCTCTCTGGTATAAATTCTAATGGAGCAAAATAAATTTGAATGCCTCGGCGCAACCCTTCAATTTCTTCCATATCTTCTTCTGTTTTCAACAATTTCTGCGAAATATTCTTCTGCCTTTTATTCTATATTTGTATTCTTCTATAGTCTTATGAAAAAGCTACATACTGACCTTGTTTATGATGGATTAACTGCATATAAATTGAACATTCCCCGATAAATTACATACCGCAGCCACCATCTGTTCCTTCTCCATATGTTGTAATCTTTCTTGAAGCTGAAACAAACCATCATAAATTTCTTGCATTACGATTCACTCCCTTTATTTTCATTTACCTATATTGTACTACGCTTTCATAAAAAGACTATACATTCCGAAAAATATACACTTCATTTGTAAAAAGAGCAAAATAAAAAACCTACACAAAGTGTAGGCTTGATTATTAAAATTATGCTTTTGAGAAACAACTTCTTTTTCCATCGTAATATCCACATGATGGGCAAACATGGTGGCTTTTCTTAATGAACCACAGTTAGGGCATACGTTTTAACCCTGGTACTTCTAATTTGAAGTGAGTACGACGTTTAGCTTTTCTAGCTTTTGATGTTTTACGTTTTGGTACTGCCATTTTGTACACCTCCTAATCAATCTTCTTTACATAAAATGCTTTTTACTTCTCAGTCTCATCGGAATCGAAGAAAAGACTGTAAAGCCGCTAACCTTGGATCGATTTGCTGTTCTTTTGCAACTGTGCGTCTTAAAGATAACTCCTCTTGAGAAATTACTTCCCAATCTTGACCACTAGGCATTCGGTCTTCACTCAATTCCTCTGGCGATAAGACTTGTAAAGGAATTGAAAGTAAACTATGATCTTCCACAGCAGGTTGTAACTCTATCCAATCAGTTTCTAACGGAATGACAATTTCAGTTAATTCCTGTTCTTCAAATGAAGTTCCTTTTGGAATATATCGTTCAACAATTTCTATTGACAATGGCACAACCACTGGCTCTAGAGACCTGGATGAAGGAAGTGTAATATCAACAGCACAAGTAAATTGCGCAATGACTGTTTCATTTTGATAAACAAGAAAACCTCTTGCTACTGCAGGAGAAACTGCTAAAATCGTATCGTCACGACTTTTTAAGTTGTCTTCTACGTGCATTTCTTCTTCAAAATATACAGGCACTCCTTGAGATTTTTCAAGTTGTTTTAATGATAGTTTCACATTTTTCACCCCTAAAGCAACATAGAGAAATTATACTAAGGAATCTCTTATTTGTCAATGTTTTTCTACTTGACAATTATATATTTCTCCATCATTTATTTTTATAAGCTGATTCTACAGATTTCTAGCTCAGATTGCAATCATTTTTATTCATCAAAAATATTTCATCACAGGCATCACTTGTTGAGCAGATAAATACCCAGACGGATTCATTATATCATAAATGTTATCAAATTTCTTCTGCAACTCTAAAAAGGATGGGCATAATTTGTAATAAATTCTGTTTCTTCTTCTCGTAAAGTTTTTAAATATTCTCTTCCTATTTTTAGTAAATCCTAAAACGGTCACTTCTTTTGGTTCTGAATACTTTCAAAATATTGTTTCACTTGCTCTTTTGTAATTCCCTAATAACACATATAAGCATAATCGTTGTAATCTTGCCCAAGTCCATCGTTTATTTTTCAATAATTGAATGAATTTATAAAAACGTCGGCGCTTGAGGCAGGAATTTTGAAACGATATTCCATTCCTTCATCCATTTGATAAATTGTTCTTAATTCTTGCAAACTACTTCGTTCTATTTGGTATTTTTAACAATGTCCAATATTGTTCCCAATCATTTCGATATTCATTTGAAGAAACTTTCTTTAAATAAAGGTAATTGAGAATATAAATCTAATTCTCTTCAAACTTTACTAATCGCTTCCGTAATGTTGTTCCACCAGCAAACTGTTCGTCTTGAATTTTCTCATCTAAATGTCCATTTCCTTTCTTTCAATGGTTAACATCTCATTGGTAAATTTCTCGACAAAATTTCTTTTACATAGGCAAATCCTAATTGTTGATTCGGTTGCTGCATTAATCGATAGAGTGGACTATTCTCTCCAAATTTCTCTTTTGCAATGAGCGAAAGTCGACTGGCATAAGTGAGAGATTTCATCTCATCATTCGTAACGTGTTCTTTTATTCGTGTTTGTAATGTAATCCATTCCTCAAATGCTACTTGATAATCAATTCTTGTATCTTCTACTCCAAAAGCAATTTCCTGACATTTGTCAGCATGCAAAATACCAACGCCCCCAGCTGCAAACCAATCTGTGGCTTGTGCGCTTGAAAGTGTTGGTAATTCTAATATAGATCTGCTCCATTTTCTAGAGCCATTTTTGCACGATGCCATTTATTCTCAATGGCTGGTTCTCCTCTTTGGACAAAATTCCCACTCATCACAACAACAATGACATCTGCATCTGTTTGCTTTCTAATTTGTTCTATTTGATAATGGTGACCTTTATGAAATGGATTATATTCTGCAATAATTCCACAAGCTTTCATTCAAACCCTCATTTTCAATGCAATACCAACGTGGAGAAGTGTCTTCCACTTCTGATTCACCAAAATTGGCTTATCCATACTTTTTAAATCCTACCATTTCAGCGCTTCTCGATACCATTCCATTGTGAAAGTTTGTTCAACATGCACTCTCTTGAAAAATGCTCCAAAATAATGCTTTATTCATTTGACATTCATCTCGAACAAACATATCGATGACATGTTCTACACTTCAGGTTCCTCTAATTCATAACTTTTGCCATAAAAACGCTAAATTTTTCACTTGTATAATGATATTGATATCCTGAAATACTTCTTGCATTTGATACAGAGAATGCACATCAAATAAAACAATCCATCCTCTTCTAAATGCTCATAAACAGTTTTAAATACTTTTACAGTATCTTCAAATTCTGTTAAATAGCAAAGTGAATCAGAATATAATGTAATCGCATCAAAAGTCCTAACCCATTTAAATCACGCATATCTTTTTGAACCCAATCAATCTGAAGGATAATCTGTTGATATTTTTCTTTGGCAATAGTTAACATTTCGCTAGATAAATCAACTCCGGTCACTTTCGTAACCTGCCTCTGTTAGTAAAGTCGAAAACTTCACCCGTTCCATAGCCAATTCCATGACTTTTTGAATATTTTCGACTCGTATACGTTTTTAAAAAGAATCTTTGTAAACTTCACCCATAATTGGTATTGTTCATGATCCATCACTTCATCATATATGATGCAAACGTTTTGATAGGTCATTCTTTTTCACTCGCAATATTGACGATTGCGTGCGTCATTCCATAATTTTTCTAAATTATAATATTCACGGTCTTCATAGTAAAAATACATGTACAATGACATCATTTTAAGTCCATTAAAATCCAACGTGCGTTGTCTTTTCCTTCGATACTTTTTCACTTCAAAGCCTTCTTTTGTGTACTTCTTCTTCAATTGCATCGACAACTGGTCACTTGTTTTTCATTTTTCCCATGAGTAATAACAAAGTAATCTGCCGCAGGTGTTAAGTGTCCACTTCTAGTGCAACGATTTCTTGAGCTAATTTATCATCTGCTGCTCTAATACTACATCTAATAATTGTTTACTACGATTTTCTGTCATAAGTTTCCTCTTTCTCATTACTAAATAATTATAAACTTCTAATGTTCCAGGATAAATATACACTTCTTTTCAATTAAATACTGTAAGGTATGTCTTACTAAATATCGAACTGCTTCATCAATACTATGATGAGCAATGAGTCTGGCTTCTTCTACTCCTGGATAATTTCTTCCATCTTCAATGGCATCTGCTACAAATAAACATTTTGATAGTAATGTCATAGAAGTACCACCAATTGTATGTTCACGAATGGCGTCTAAAATTTCTTCATCTTGAATGTCTAATTCATCTTTTAAAATTTCTGCCCCTACAGGTCCATGTAAAATTTCAGAAGATTGATTTTGTAATTGTTCTGACAACTGTTTTTTGACCACTAATTCTTGTAATTCTTCTAAGGGTCTTTCTTTTGCATAATCATGAATTAACGCTGCTAAAGAAGCTTTTGTAACATCTACTCCATATAATGTCGCTAATTCCATGATTTTCTTTTCCACTCTTAAACAATGGTCAAATCTTCTCTGACTCATTTGAGATTGTACTTGTTTTAAAATCTCATCACGACTTAAAGAAGAATAAGGAGAAAAATCGACTACGGTCATTCTTGATACAACCCCTTTTCAAAGATATATTCTTCCACGCTTTCTGGAACAAGATAACGAATACTTTGCCCCCACATCACATTTTTACGAATTTGTGTTGAACTAATTTCCATTTGAGGCGCTTCAATCCATAATACTGGATATGGAGTTTCTTTTGGATAACCTGGACGACAAACTCCTACAAATTGAACTTCATGAACTAATTCATCAATTCGATGCCAAGTCGGTAAATAATCCACCATATCACCACCAATAATAAAGTAATAGTCCACATCAGGATTCTTTTCTTTTAATAGTTGAACTCGTATCAAAAACTATAACTTTTGTCAGTACATGTTCTAATTCAATCGTTTCAAGTGCAAATGATAATTGTCTCGAATCGCTAATTGGGTCATTTCTACCCGATAATTGGCATCAATCGTCTTCTTTTCATCAACATGAGGTGGAATATGGCTCGGCATAAAATAGATTTTGTCCAAATTTAACTGGTTTCTTGCTTGCTCTGCCATAATTAAATGTGCCACATGAGGAGGATTAAAACTTCCTCCTAAAATTCCAACACGCTTTTGTTTTCCACTAAAATCATTTTGTTTCACTTTTGGACAAAAGCTTGATGGATTGCATCATATTATCGCCCTCTTTTACACAAATTCCGCAAATCGAATCGAAATATCTCGATTTTGATTTCTAGCTTGTTTATACAATACAATCGTATGTCCAATCACTTGAATAATCGTACTACCTGTTTGTTCTGCTAATACTTCAGCAGCTTCCTGAGGCTCTTCCATTGTATTTTGTAATAAACTGACTTTAATTAATTCACGTTTTTCAATCGCAAATTGGATTTGTTGAATCATTTCTTCGCTTAAACCGCCTTTTCCAATTTGAAAAATCGGCTTAATACTATGTGCTTCTTTTTTGAAAAATTGTCTTTCTTTTTCCCTTTAATTCCAATCCAATCCCTCCTTCTTATATTATCGATGGACGTTTAATGACGTCTCACTTCTTTTGGACTCAAAACTTCAATCGTCCCTGGTTTTTGAATCGTTATCCATCCTAAACCTGCAATCACGATATCTGATTTTTCTTTTATGGAAAAGACTGTCTTCTGTAAAGCTGGATATTGTTTCACACTATCTCCTGTAGGAGGTGTTAAAAATCGTTCCATTATGTCTTGCATAAAACTCATCTGCTTTTTCTAATTTTGCTGATGTAATTCAATCGTTTTGTGGAGTATAAAATGTTAAGGAATTTCTTTTCTCCTTTTGATATAATCCCACTCGAACAAGTCCACCAATAAAAATCGTTTGTTCTGCATTTAATTGGAAAGTTTTGGTTGTAATTCCTTTTGAGGTAATACCTTTTTCACTTCTTTTCTGCTAAATAGTGTGATTTGATGACGGTAATACCCCGGAGTATCAATTAAGCTTGATTCTTTCATCAAATGGAATATCAATTTTGTCCTAATGTAGTTCCTGGAATTGAGAAGTTGTAATCACATCTTTGTTCCACCAATGCTTTTGGGAATTAATTTATTAATTAAGTAGATTTCACATTGGTTACTCCTACTACATAAGCATCTTTCCCTGACGATATTCATTAATTTTATCCAATAATTCGTCAATTTGAATGCGTTTATTCGCACTCACTAAAATTGTATCGACTCGGACGAATACCATATTCTTTCGCAAAACGTTCAATCCAGTTTTTTCAAACGATTACGATTTTACTGATTTTGGATATAAAATCCTTTATTGGCAACGAATAATACTGGATTATTTCCAATAAAACGTTTCAGCCCCTGAAATCATACTGCCATATAAGTCAAAATAAATCGACAACATAAACAACTAGTGCATCTTCTTCTGCAATCGAAGATAACATTTTTAAGAAATCATCATCCTTAAAGAAGCTGGTTGTAATTCATTATAATTTCTAAGTCTAAAAACAACGTTGACAATAAACGGGTTCTTCTTTTTCTAACATTTTTGTCAATACACTTGTTGGAGTATAGCCACTTTCTTCATGATTTTCTGTTTGAATTGTGGCGCCACATCCCCATACAAAAGTAGTGGTTTTCAGTCACCGGATTTTCTCCTCCCATTTCTCTGAGTAATCCATATAATATCGTTAAAAATTAGATTTTCAAAAAGCGATTCACTCTTGTTTTCTTAGCATCTGATAATTTTAAAGGGTTTAACAAGGATCGTTTTAATTCCAAAAGTTCCTGCCCCTAAAATATCTGTCAGATAACTGATCTCCAATCATCACAATTTCATCTTTTGTTGCAGTTGTTTGATTCAGTGCTTCTTTAAATCCTTTATGCAGTGGTTTTAATCCTGGAAAAACGTACGGAACGCCTAATTGTTCAGCTACTCGTTCAATACGATGTTTTCGATTATTAGATACTAATATCATTTCAATCTGGTTTTCTTTTAATTGTTGAACCCATGCTTTGTAATGTATCATTTGTATCTAATTCATCCCAATCCACTAATGTATTATCAATATCTGCAAAAATTGTTTTGATCGATTGTTTTTAAAAAACTCAATGGAAATGGATAAATAATCTTTTGATAAACCACGTTGGTGTTAGTTTAATGGACATATTTCTCCTCTATCTTTGTTATCTTTTTTCAACTCGAACACCTACTTGATCGACGGTTAATACTTGAATGGTATAGTTTCCTAATTCACTTGGTAAATGTTCTTGTAAATGTTGGGCAATACTTGGTGCATTTTCTTTTGAAGATAACACCATCACAGTTGGACCCGCTCCACTTAAGTACGTGCCAATCGCTCCTTTATCTTTTGCAAGCTTACGTACCGGTGTTAAAAACGGAATTAATGTTTCACGATATGGCTCATGGAATAAATCTTTTTCTACAATTCTAGAAACATTTTCCCAATCTTCTTGCCATAGTGCTGCAACTAATACATTTGAACGACTACTTGCTTGTACCGCTTGTGAGTATACAAATTCACTAGGAAGAACTTGTCTACTTGCTTTTGTAGATAATTCAAAATCTGGAATTAACGCAATTCCTTGAATATTAGATTGGATTTCTTTTTGTAAATAGTCAACTTCTTGACTTTCTTCATCATAAGTCGCAACGACTAATCCACCTAAAAATAGCTGGAGCTACATTATCTGGATGCCCTTCTAATTTTGTTGCCCATTCAACTTTTTGTTGTGGTGTTAAGTTTAATTTCCCTAATTGATTTGCTAATTCAATTCCTGCAACAATCGTACTAGAACTACTTCCTAATCCTCTTGTCATTGGAATATCACTCTCACACACTAAATGGTGAGGGTTGTGAGTTGGACAAACTGCTAAAGCTGTCTCAATGATTAAATTCTCTTGATTGCTTGGTACAGCTTCTCCAAATCGGATGTTCAATTTTCCATTCATTACTAGGTTCTACAACCATTAATGTTAAATATAAATCAACTGCAATCCCAATGGAATCGAAATCCCTAATCCAATATTAGCAGTTGTTGCGGGTACAATAATTTTTCATTGATTACGCCTCCAACACAGGATAGATTCTAACCAGCTCACACACTATCTACTTGTTGATATGCTGACACTTGTTCTTCTAACTCAGCTACTGAAATTTGAGCGAATCTTGTTAATACTGCTTGATTTGGTAACACTACTCCTTCAAACGCTTCAGGTTTACTTGTTTCAATCACAACAGCATAATCTTTTAATGGAGCTGTCGTTGTATGAACTTTCAGTTGCTTTCGTTAATGGTTCAAATGGAACTACTTTGAGCATTACGATTTTTGTTGCGTTGCAATCATCATGATATCAGCTACCACACTTGTTGCAGTTGGGTGTGAACCTGCTCCTTTTCCGTATAGTAAAATTTCTCCTAGCGCATCTCCTGTTATAGAAATGGCATTATTTTCATAAGCAACTTGAGCTAATAAGTGGTTTAAACTTACAAAATAAGGACGTACTTCTAAGTATACTTCCTCACCATTTGCGACAACACTTGCTAATAATTTAATCGTATACCCTGAAAATTTAGCTAATTGTATATCTGTCTTAGTCACTTGTGTAATACCTTTTTTAGGAATCGCATCGAATGAAACATTAGTTCCAAATGCTAATCTTGTTAAAATGATTAATTTATAAGTAGCATCATAACCTTCTACATCACTTGTCGGATCTGCTTCTGCAAATCCTTTTTCCTGTGCTGTTTTTAACACTTCTTCATAAGATAATCCTTGTTGGCTCATAGAAGTTAAAATAAAGTTTGTTGTTCCATTTACAATTCCGTAAATCGCTTCTACTTCATTACTTGAAACATGTTCTACTAAAGGACGTAATACAGGAATTCCGCCCCCAACACTAGCTTCATAATATAAATACACATTATTTTCTCTAGCAATTTGAGATAATTCAACACCATGTTTTGCTAATAAATCTTTATTCGCTGTTACGACATGTTTTCCTGATTCTAAAGCTTTCTTCACACAGATTAATAGCGAAATCCACTCCACCCTAAAACTTCTACAATAATAGAGATTTCTTCATCATTTAAAATATAGTCTACATCTGAAGTAAATGTAATCCCTGAAATTTTATCAGCAAAATAGTTCTGGTTCTCTTTTACAAGAGCTTTTTCAATTCGCAATGAAACTCCTGTTTTTCTTTTTCAATAGACATTTGATTTTTTGTCAAAATATGATAAACACCACTACCAACTGTCCCAAATCCTAATAAACCAATTTTTTCTACTTTCATCGTAATCCCCACTTTTTCTTTATGTATAAATATTGAAAAACCACAGCACACATTGTATAGGCGCCGTGGTTTATCACAAAGTCATTAATCTTGTAATAGTTCAAAAATTTCAATTGCGACTAAGTCGATATCATCAAATTGGAATGTTTGTTTTGTCTCACAATCTTTCTAACTCAAAGCTATCTGCTTCTTGATTAAATGTCACAACACATTTTCAACACCATCTTTTCAAAACGACGAATTTCAATATCCGTGCTTTGATCCGCCATTGTTTGTAGACGTTGCAATGGTGCAACTAGTTGTGAAGGTTTCATGTTGCTTTACCCTTTCAGCTTTCTTAATTTCTATTCTACCATAAAACTAGATTATATGAAAATCCCTTTAAAAATCATACTTTTTATAAATTTATTCAGGAAGTGTCCAATATAAATAAATAGAGCTTGCGTTCTCTAAATCGTCATAACCATCATCACAGGCTGTTTCATATAATTTTTCTTGCTTGTAAGGTTGCTGGTAAAAACAATCCCATTCTTTCAGCCTCTTCCACTGCAATTCGTAAGTCTTTTAGAAATGTTTGGCAAAAATCCCGGACTATAATCTTTCTTCAAAATTCTTGGCCCGTAATTTTCGATAATGACCAGTTCGCTGCATCTCCGGCTCCAACTGTTTGAAGTACTTTTTCTAAATCTAATTCTGCAGCTTTTGCATACACTAACATTTCAACTAAGCCTGTCATTGTTCCAGCAATCATAATTTGATTCGCCATTTTAGTATGTTGACCAGCTCCATTGGTTCCTTGTAACGTAATTGTTTTTGAAAAAGTCTCTAAAATTGGACGTACTTCTTCTAAAACAGACTCCTTACCACCAACCATTGTAGATAATGTTCCATTTTTCGCTCCTAGATCTCCACCAGAAACTGGGGCATCTAAGGCATCACATGAAAATTTTTCAGCTTCTTCTGCAATTTTCTTCGCTAAAGAAGGAGTACTAGTTGTTAAATCAATCAGTACCATCCCCTCTTGTAATCCCTGAAAAATCCCTTGTTCCCCAAAATAAACTTCCTCAACATCTGTTGGATAACCTACAATTGTTAACACGACATCAGACTGAGTTGCTACTTCTTTTGGACTATCCGCCCATATAGCACCAGCATCGATTACTGCTTGTGCTTTTTCTTTTGTACGATTATAAACTGTAACTGGATAACCGGCATTCAATAAGTGCTTCACCATAGAAGACCCCATCACACCTGTTCCAATAAATCCTATTTTCTTCATTCTTCAGTCTCCTTATCATCGTCATAGATTTTGAAGAAATTCATTTTTCTAACCATGTTTTTGTATTTTCTTTATCGTGTTGATACGTATCAATCGCATCTTGATAAAAATGCTTCTACTCTTTTTCAGCAAAAGTTACAGAAGAAATTTCTTCTAATAATTGATTTTGTAATTCTTCAACTTGATGAGAAGATTTGATTGCTACATTCCAAATAAGTTAACACGCTAGAAGCAATATCTTCATCTTTTCAAACAACATTCCTAATTCCGGTTTAGTAATAAATTGTTGTAAATAATCATTTTTCTTCGCAATAACTGGAATTTTATTCACTAAAAGCTTCTAAATAAGTTAATCCTTGACTTTCAGACTCAGAAGCATTCACGTATAAATCTGCCATTTGATAATATTGAGACACTTGATGATGCTCCACTTCACCTGCGAACTGTACATAAGGTGTAATCCCTAAACGTTCCACTTGTTTTTCAAGTTCTTCTTTTTCCCGGCCCTCCACCAACAATACAACATTTCACAGTTGAATCTTTTTCTAAAATTGTAGGCATTGCATCTAAAATCGCTGCAATATCTTTCGATAAGCGACTTAACGATAATAATACTTTATCCTCTTTTGTATACCCTAACTTTTCACGTAACTCTTCAGCAACTTGTGGATTCAATTCTGGAATTTCAACACCTGTTGGAATAACACGAACTTCTTGAGTCACTCCATAAGATAATAACTTATCTTTTGTCATTTGACTTGGTGCAATCACTCCACGAGTTTGATTACAGAAGTTTTTAGAAATATATGCTACATGACTTGGTCTTAAAATTTTCCCATTCGCAATATAGTGTAAGTATTTTTCATACATCGTATGATAAGTATGAATAGTCGGAATCCTAACATGGCTCCTAAAATTTTCCCAAGTAGTCCTAAACTAAATTCTGTTTGAGTATGAATAATATCTAATTCATATTCTTGAGAAACTTTATAAGCTTTCAATAAAAACCTTGAACAGCAATTCTTCTTTCTTTTAAATGAAAATAATGGAATACTTCCTAAACGAACGATATTCCACTCAGGCATCGTAGCATTTGGATCGGTTGTTGTAAAAATAATAACCGTATGTCCAAGACGTTCTAATTCTTCTTTTAACACTCGCACAGACGTAGCAACACCACTGACTTGAGGGAAATAAGTGTCTGTAAAAATCCCTACTCGCATAAGTTCCTCCTTAAAATATCTCTATTTTTCTTTTTATTCGTTCTAATTTATTTCACACGTATCCCTATTATATACGATAGTCCAATATCTGTCACGGACTACAAGAAAAATCGGTGTCAAACACAAGTGATAATGTCTCAATTAAACACAAGTTAAAAAAGGAGGACTTCTACACTTAGGCATACGAAGTCCTCTATTTTATCAATCATCTAAATAGTCAGTATCTTTATCTTCTTCACACATAATTGATTTTTATTCATTTTTAAGTTTCTATTCTATCAAATAGTTTGATAATCTCAGAATCCGAAAAATCCTAAGGCATATAGTTTTTCAAACAATATTTTTGTTAGCCTGTTAAAATTCTAATTTCTTAACTCAATTATTTTCTTCTCACTTTCAATAACCAAAAATCCTTTACTTCCACGACTAACAATCAACCCCTGTTTTTCAAGAACTTTTAATGCTTTTTGGACGGTTGCAGGATTACATTCTCCCCTCTCTGCTAAAGTCCTTATGGGAGGCATCTGTTGCCACAGTACATACTTACCTCTTAAAACAGTTGCTCTTATCACAGATGCTATTTGTAAATATGGATACATATTCACTTAACTTTTTTATTTTTCCTTCCTCGAATAAATTTCCAATAAGCAGAATACGGAATAACCGTAGCAAACAGAAGATAATATTTATTAGCAAATAAATCTGCAACTCCTTTTGCATTGAAATGAACAGGAATTTTTCTCTGGGAGAAATATGCAAAATAATAAATATTACAACAATCATTAATATCAACACCAAGACATCTTTTTAACAGTCCATCTTTCATACCATTTTTCCTCCTTGAACTAAATAAAATTTAACACTTTAACTTTTTATATAAACTTCGCTTGAAATAACAAGTAGAAGTAACTGATATTATCTGCAAAAACTGGTGTTATCGGAAGATTTAAAAACCAATTAAGAAGAATTGGTGTAATGAGTGCAATTATCCCGACAAGTCCAGACACAATAACAGGGCATGCTCTGCTTTACAACCATCATCTCGCTTTTCCATTCATAATTTGGATACTTTTTATTTAGGGGAAATTCCTATCACTGTTATAAAGATCGAATAACATATAGGAACAAATATTAGGTTAATAACTTGAATAAAGTTCATATCAAGTTTTTAGCATAAATGCAAATATGAAAATCATATACCCAATCAAATGAAGTGTAAGGTTTACAGCTATCTTGGAATTTAAGATCGTTTTACCTTAACAGGAGAGCTTTGCAAAATCAAAATGTTTTTCCTTCTAAAGATATCACTGAAGCTGCCGGGCAACTGAGCGAGAGCATAGATGCAATAAATAATGGAGCAAAATTTGAGAGATATTCATTTATATTTTCTATTCCTGAAGACCTCTCCTATTTGTTCTACAAAATTAAAAAGCAAAAATATACTAAAAACACATAAAAAGTATTACACCAGGCCTGCATTCAAGACCGCCATGTACGAGCTTAAAAAGCGTCCCATTTCTTTTTCATACAAGGCAAAGAAATATCGATTTTTCTATTATAAGATTTTTGTTATCAGAATGCTTGATGTTGTTTTAGTAGAGTATTAAGCAATCCATACTTCATCGCAACAATTTTTACAAATATATAAAAACTGCTGTTGAAAAGCACTAAATAATCCCATTCAATATACATTGGGAAAATTTGTGTGTTGCACGAATAACGGATATTGGGTACAGTCCTGTAATTTGCTTAGAAAGCATAATCTCAATACTGTCTTCATTACCTGATTTCATAGCTGACACTGCAATATATCCAATTATGCCTATCATTGCAAATGAAAAGATTAGAGCAATAACATTTTTCCTCTTAAAATAAGATGACACAGCAACAACAATCATTCCCATACATGCTGCTATGCACATAGGTATCAATGGAACAAAAATCATAGAGGTAAAATACAATATAATCTGTAATACATTTAAGCTTCCGTTTAACGCCCAAACAATGCCCCCCGGAAGCATAAATACGAATCCTATTAAAAAGTTCAATAAATACATAAACATAAACTTGCTACTTATAATATCTGAGCTTTTTAAAGGTAGCGATAAAAAGCGTTTCTATATCACGACTACCAAATAAAATTCCATTAGAATAAAATATTGTCAAAAATAATATTGAAAAACTTGATACCGCAACCATATAAGCCGGTATCAATTCCTGCTGTCCAACTTGTACCAGTGTTTTTGGCTGTCATAATATTATAGACACAGAAAAATATAGCAAGAGTTATTATTCCAAAACTTGCAATAACAACAGAGTTTTTGCTTTTTATTTTCTCAGCTCTCTAATTTCGTTGATTGGATTTATCAATTGGCCTAATTAGTATCAAAAATTTTTGCTCATTATCTTGTACCTCCATGAAAAAGTTTCCAAAAGTTTTATCACCTTTGACTTCTTCTGTATTTCCGCTTGCAATTAACTTTCCATTTTTATAATTGCAATTTTATTACTAATTTTCTGCAACATCAAAACATGTGTTGAAAAGAAAATAGCTCCTCCATCCGACACGCATTCGTGCATTACTTTCTTTAGTAGAAAAAGCTGCTTTTTGGATCAAGTCCTACAAAAGGTTCATCTAAGTAGTAACTTTGGAGAATGAACCAGTGCAGAAATAATCGCTGTTCGTTGCTTCATACCATGTGAATACGAAGATATCATCCCGGAAAGATGCTTTAGTCATTTCAAATAAATCACTATATTTTGAATTCTTTCTCTGCGTATTTCAGTAGAAATTTCAAATAAATCTGCAATAAAATTGATGTACTGAAATCCCGTCATATGTTCATATAAGTCTGGATTATCCGGAATGTATGCCATCATTTTTACAAATAACAGGCTCCTCTTTAATGGAATGCCCATCAATCGTTATACTTCCATTCTCAAAATCATGAATCCCAAGTACGGCTTTTATTGTTGTGGTTTTTCCGGCTCCATTTGCACCAATAAATCCATAAATATCTCCAGACTGTACTGAAATGGATAGGTTATCAACAACTTTTGTCTCCATAAAATTTACTAAAATTATTTATCTCTAACATACTTTTTACCTCCATTGACAATTTGTCAGTTATTCTTTGAAATAATACCGATAGCTTTTTAGCATTAGCTATCGGAACATTATATATTTTTACAAACATTCTATTCTTTTTCAATTGCTAAAGAGTTTTTGCATTTTAAGCTTTGTTCAAGCATTATCTTAAATGCGTTTAAATACTCATTGATAGATTCTTTTTGAATATCTTATACTTATGTTATTTGAAACAAAAACATAAGCTGTCATAAGAAATTCGCTGTTTCAGACGGATATTTTTACAAAAAGTGTTTTTCTGATATTCCTTGGTTTATTATCCTTTCAAAATATATTGTCAGTTTTCAATAATCTTATGGGATAACTTATCTATCATATATCGATTTTTCTTCAAGATCGACTGTTTTTGTAACGTTGTTCCTCTGCTGAAATATTTTTCCGAAGATATAATTGTGGCATCTATAAAAGCTCTAATCAATGGCGGTTTTATCTTCATCATGAGACAATAACATGAATATCTTTTCAATAATTTATCTGAATATTGTTCCACAAGACAATATAAGATATCTTCTTTTATTCTTAAAGTGATAGTACAGCAAGCCTCTTGATATATTTACTTTGTCAACAATATCCTGAGTTGTTGTATTAGTATACCCTCGCTCTATAAATAGTAGCATTGCAGCATCCATAATTTCAGCACGTCGTATTTCCGGTTCTTTCACATCTCGCATTTTATCCCTCCTAATTTAAAGGATATCACTCAACTGACACTTTGTCAATTATGTTTTCTCATTTCTCTTAAATTTTTGTCAAACACGGGTGATAATGTCTCAATTAAACAAAGCAACAATTACTCGGTTCGAAAAAATAATAAATAAACTCATCTCCTATGATACAAAACAGACTTCGCATAGTAGCTCTAGTAATAAAAGCCAAACTGGCTTTTGTGCGAAAAATCGAGACCAAGGCTCGATTTTTAGCCATGAAACCGCAGGTTTGCTGGCGTCCCCAGCTACTATTCCCAGAGAGTCTATTAAACGACATTAATACAAAATATTTTTTCTAACCTTCTCTACAACGAAATATCATGAAACCTCAAATCTCATATGACACAAACCAAAGACTTCCCATAGTAGCTAAAGTAATAAAAGCCGATTTGGCTTTTATTGCAGGAAAATTCGAGACCTTAGGCTCGAATTTTAGGCATGAGACCGGCAGGGCTGCTGCCGTCCCCAGCTACTATATCCCGGGAAGTCTATTAAGAACTTTCCTATACTAAAAAAACTCTCCAAGTCCCCACTGGAATCTCAAAGAGTTAACAAATCAATATTTCTTAAAAATTATTTTGCAGCTTCATAACGACGAGCTACTTCATTCCAATCAACTACATTCCAAAATGCTGCAATGTAATCAGGACGACGGTTTTGGTAGTTTAAGTAATAAGCATGTTCCCAAACATCTAATCCTAAAATTGGAGTTTTACCATCTGTTAATGGGTTATCTTGGTTAGGAGTAGAAACTACTTCTAATTCACCATTTGAAACAACTAACCAAGCCCAACCAGAACCGAAACGAGTTGCTGCTGCTTGAGAGAATGCTTGTTTGAATGCATCAAAACCACCGAATTTTTTATCAATTGCTTCTGCTAATTCGCCAGTAGGTTGACCACCACCATTTGGTGAAATCACTGTCCAGAATAAGCTATGGTTTGCATGTCCACCACCATTGTTACGAACAGCTCCACGAATATCTTCTGGTACAGATGATAAATCTGCTACTAATTCTTCCACACTTTTTTCAAATAAAGCAGGATGTTTTTCTACAGCTGCGTTTAAGTTTGTAACATAAGCGTTGTGGTGCTTATCATGGTGAATTTCCATTGTTAGTGCATCTACGTGAGGTTCTAATGCAGAAAACTCATACGCTAATTTTGGTAATTCATAAGTCATAATTAATTCCTCCTATATAGTACAGTTATACGTACTGTTTGATATCTAAAGAATAACATTCTTTGATATGTAAACGCAATTTTTTTGCTTACTATTTTATGATTTTTCTATTATTTAACGGTTCTCTTTTTAAAATCCTTAAAAACTATGGTATAATAACAACGCTTCAAATTAGATTATAGAAAAGAGATGAAACCATGAAATTTACAGATTATCAATTACAACCATTTTTACAAACGGCATTAGAAAAAAATTATCATTTTCTACTCCCACAAAAATTCAAGAAAAAAATTATTCCTTTATTATTAAAAGGTGAATCTGTCATTGGACAATCCCAAACAGGAAGTGGAAAAAAAGCCACAGTTTCTTATTGCCATTGATTCATAAAATCAACCCAGAAAAAAACAAGAATTACAATTAGTCATTACTGTTCCAAGTCGTGAACTAGCCGAACAATTAGTTCGAGTAACAAGTCAATTAATTGAAGAAGCTCCTACTCCTATTCTTTTTAGAAAAATGTGTCGGTGGTACTGACAAACTTCGTCAAGTTCAAAAATTACAACAAACTGCTCCTCATATTGTCATTGGAACTCCAGGAAGAATTTTTCGATTTAATGCGAGAAAATGCTCTTCTTGTTCAAACAGCAACAATGATGGTTGTCGATGAAGCAGATATGACGTTTGACTTAGGATTTTTAGAAACAGTTGATGAAATTGCTTCTAGAATGCCGAAAAGATTTACAAATGTCCGTATTTTTCTGCAACAATTCCAGATAAAATTAAACCATTCCTTAAAAAAATATCTTGGAAATCCAAAAATTATTCATGTAGAAAATAAACAAATTGTTTCTCCAACGATTACGAATCAATTATTAGTAACGAAAACACAAAATCCTTTAGAAGTATTATTTGAATTGATTACATTAGGACATCCATACTTAATGTTAATTTTCGTCAATACAAAACAAAAAGCAGATGAAGTGACAAAATTTTTACGTGAGAAAAATTTAAAAGTAGCAACGATTCATGGAGATATTCCTGCTCGTGAGCGTCGTCGTGTGATGAAGCAAATTCAACAAATGGAATATCAATATGTAGTTGCAACAGATTTAGCGGCTCGAGGGATTGATATTGAAGGAGTTTCTCATGTCATTAACTTAGAAATTCCTAGTGAATTAGAATTTTTCATTCACCGTGTTGGTCGTACGGGTCGAAATGGTTTAGCAGGACAAAGCCATCACTTTCTACACACCTAACCAAGAACAAGCCATCCAAACCCTTGAAGCTAAAGGAATCTCATTTGAAACAATGGAATTAAAAAAATGGTGAATTAGTCGAAAGTTATGACCGCTCTCGTCGTGAAAAAAAGAAAAATACCCAAAGTTCCGACTTAGATCCTCTCTTAAAAGGAATGATTAAAAAAGCGAAAAACAATGTCAAACCTGGATATAAGAAAAAACTCACACAAGAAATCAAACAAAAACAAAGAATTGAACGCAAAAAACAAAATCGTCAATCAGCAAGAAAGAAAAATAGTAAATAAAAATTTCCCACTTTTCACTAAACAAAAAGCATACCAGATTCGTCATCTCGTATGCTTTTTGTTTTTATTAATCACAATATTCCGAACTTCTCCACGAGAAGTTACTTGCATTTCTACCATTTTGTCTTTTTGTAAGAATGGTAAATGATTTTCAATCGTTGCTGGAGCACGATACACTTTTTCATCCACTAATAAATAGTAAATCGTATTTCCGTTGATTACCACACCTTGAATATCTTGAACTTTACCTATCACACTTGTTACAGAATCATCATTTTCTGTTCCAACTTGTTCTATCGGTGCAGATTGTTCATATTTTTGAATCAAACGGTTGACGCTTGTTTCTACATATACGTTTTGATAATTTTCTACATCGATTAAAGCATATTTCTTAATCAGTCCTGAACCGTCTTTCAAGGACAATATATACATCGGTTTTCCATTCAAACTAATGAGTAATGGGAAGGTTGCTTTATACCCTGTTTCTTGGACACTACCTTCTGCTGAACTCATTGCAGAAAACTCTTCTGCTGCAGAAATTGGATACATTTTCGCTTCTTTTGTACGAGTATTAACTAACACGAATCCAATATTTGAATTGTCTGAAGCTACCGAAGTAATCCCTGTATAAAGGTAAATATCATCATTCATCGGTAAGTAGTTATACCCTTTTGTAGGAACTGTCACTCCTTTTTTAGAGAAAATTGTATTCCAGAATCCTAATTTATATTTCCCATTCATTTCTAACTGATGTAAAATTAATTCCGCACTATACACACGGTCTACCCAATGAGGAATTTCTTGTAAATTATAATGCTTACTTTCACCTGTCAGAGCGTTCACCGTAATTAAACCATTCACTTCAGGTTCTCTTAAGAAAAAGTTACGACTATACGTTGAAGCAATATAATACGGCGTCCCTTCATCATCGACTTCAAAACTTGGACTACCAAATAATGTAAATGGATGATTGAAACGTAAATGACGATGAATATTACGATTGAAGTACTCTGCTTCACTATAACGAATCGGCTGTTCCGGTTTCTTCACTTCTACATCACCCGTTACCATATCCACTTGCATATAATTTGGGATTCCTTCTTGATGGTTTGAAAACCATTTCCAAAATCCTGCATATTTTAATGGAGAGACACGATACGGATGATTTTGAATATTAATTTGCGTATAATCTTCTGCTACTTCGAATTGAGATACTAAATCAGTTAAGGCCCCTATTCTACGATTACCTAATCTTGAAGCTGTGTCACGATCAATTAATGGAATTTGTGTTACATCAGTCTTAGGAAAATCTGTCGCAAAATCTGCATTTTGAACTTGAATCATTTTAGAATAAGATTCAGCAAAAAAATAATGGAGACAAAAATAAAAATGACTTGCCGCAGCAATAACGATTAAAAACTCCAACTATTGATAATACAATTTTAGAAACTAAGTGACTTTTTAGACTGGCTCACTTGCTCCCAAGAAAACTTACTAGTGCTAGTTTTTAAAAAGCAATACTAGCTCCTGTCACCCATTCAATGGCTCCAACTAATACTAAAAATCAAGGCTAAAAATACCCAGAAAGCAGGGTGAAGCATAATGAATTGGTGGTAGATTTTTTTATAATAGTATAGTGCAATAATGATTACTGCAATAACATATAAAAATTGATTTTGAAAAAAATTTAATCGAAAACTCTTTCCTTGTTGATTTCTTGCACTTCGATTGGCACTATTGGTTACATCTTTCATTTGTATTCCCCCTTTTGTTGTCTTTATTATATGTTTATCTTATAAAACTGTCCATACAACTTTGGAATGATTTTGTTATCTAGCGTGAATTGGATGATGATTCTTGATAAATAGTGCTTTATCCATAAAAAATACCGTCTCCCAAAATGATCTTTAGAAAACGGTATTTCCTCTATGAAGCGTATAAATTTTGTCACAACACACTGTTTTTCACAATTCATTTATGGTACACTCTCTGCGTAGAAAGTTTTAAAGCGGTGGTAATCTCTATAAAGGTAGGTGATGCTTATGAGCATCTTCATTAAATCTATCGAAAGGAGGTTGCACTTTGTCAGTCTATGAAGCGTTGACATTGGTGTGTTCTTTTGCGACTTTACTAGTTGCGTTAGTAGCACTAGTTGTCAAACTGATAGAAATCAAGACAAAAAAATAACACCGCTCTAACTTTGACAGGTTAGCGGCGTTATCTTAGCGTCAAAATCTTGCCACCGTCTTTTCAACGGTCTACATTAGAGTCGAGTTGGCGCTCGGCTCTTTTTGTATCTTTATTATACCAAAAACAAAATGAATTGCAAATTTTGGCAAATCTAAAGTTTACTTTACCTTTTAAAATTATGTCATTCTGTCTCAGAAAAACACAAGCTTATCCCTTATGACAATCCTACCTACTACGTTCACCCTCATCACACAAAAATAGTCGCCTCATTCCTCAGAAATCGGCGACTCCATCCTATCTACTATTGTAAATCTTTTGAACTTGTCATAATCGCATCAATCAATCCATAATCTAACGCTTCTTGAGCGGTCATATAGTTGTCACGATCTGTATCTTTCTCAATCGTTTTAATTTTTTGACCCGTTTGTTTTGCTAAAATCGCATTTAAACGTTCACGTGTTTTTAAAATTTGTCGAGCCACAATTTCAATTTCTGTCGCTTGCCCTTGAGCGCCACCTAATGGTTGGTGAATTAAAATTTCAGCATTCGGTAATGCATAACGTTTACCTTTTGTACCAGCTGTTAATAAGAATGAACCCATTGAAGCCGCTAATCCCATCGCAATTGTTTGGACATCTGCTTTAATAAAATTCATCGTATCATAAATTGCTAAACCTGCTGTGACACTTCCACCGGGCGAATTGATATACATATAAATATCTTTCTCCGGGTCTTGTGCATCTAAAAATAATAACTGCGCAATAATCGCATTTGCCATATCATCATGAATAGGTCCGCTTACCATAATAATACGATCTTTTAATAATCTTGAATAAATATCATACGCACGCTCTCCACGTGATGATTGTTCAATAACTGTAGGAATTAAATTCATCCTGAATCCTCCATCTCTCTTAAAATTTCATTTTTCTATATCAGTGTAACGAATTTGTCAATAAAGGTCAAAAACTTAGCCTTATCCCACAAATTCTAAAATCTTCTGCCAAACTTCACCCGTAAAGACCGAAAAAGGACTACCACCACTACCTAGGACACTATAACCAATCATTAAGCCCACGAGAAATAATATCAATGCTAACCCTAAAAATACTGCTATACGAATCAATACAATGATAAGAAATGGCTGACGATCATAAAATTGTTCTATTCTTTTAAACATATACTCACCTCTTATGATTTACGAATCGCATCATCGTCAAATATATTCACTGTTGGATTCATCACAACACGTTTAGAAGAAAATAATCGCTTCAATCCATAAAAGAAACTACGCTCTCTCTTAATACGGTCTAGTAAAATACCTGTCCCAATAGCAACACTTTCCAGTGGATTATCTGCTAAAAATACTGGAACTTGTAGTCGGTCCGATAACATACGGTCAATACCATGAATTAAGGCACCACCACCCGTTACCACAATTCCTCGTTCAATAATATCTCCCGCTAATTCTGGCGGAGTATCTTCTAATACTAAACGAGTTTCCTCGCAAATCGTATCTAAAATTTCTTTCAAGCAATGATAAATTTCATTCGTGTAAATCGTTACCGTCTTAGGAAGTCCAGTTGTCATGTCACGACCTTTCACAATCATATCTGACTGATTTTCTACTTCGATTGCTGAACCTAAATCCATCTTAATCGCTTCAGCTGTTCTCTCGCCGATGATTAACTGATATTCTTCTTTGATATAATCCATAATCTGATGATCCATATCGTCACCTGCTAATTTAATCGAACGACTGGATACCGTTGCTCCCATGGAAAGCACCGCAATATCACTTGTTCCACCACCAATATCCACAATCATATTTCCAGAAGGTGAGAAAATATCTAATCCAACTCCAACTGCTGCAACTTTTGGTTCCTCTTCTAAATAAATCGAATGTCCTCCACACTTAATTGCTGCTTGAATAATCGCTTTCTGTTCTACTGTAGTCACATTTGTTGGCGTGCAAATTAAAATATCCGGTTTTTGAAAGAATGTATTCAAATGTAATTTATGAATAAACATTTCTAATAATTGTTCTGTTACCGCAATATCTGCAATAACTCCACCTTTTAGCGGATGAACAATGGAAATATCTCGTGGCGTTCTACCTAACATACGATAGGCTTTTTCACCCACCGCAATCACTGTATTACTTTTATCATCAACAGCGACTAATGATGGTTCATTTAAGATAATACCGCGGTCTTTTAAATAAATTAAAAATATTTGCAGTCCCTAAATCAATTCCAATATCTCTTGCCATAGGTCTCCCTTTCTCATTCTAGTCATTGTATTTTATATTCTGTCTTTTCATCTATGTCGCATCACATTCATCCATAGTCACTAAGCATTATAACATACTTTTGATGGATGGACTATTTTTGTGGTGAAAATACTAAAAATTTGTTTCTGTTCAAAACAAATAGCAAAAAGGAGAATGCGTTTTAAACGACATTCTCCTGAAAATGATTCATTAAACAGATAATAAAATATTTACGTTACAATGCTTATAATCCTAGTAATGCAAACTGCAAAACACTAGAAAAAAATTAATAGACTTTTCTTCCGATAAATCATTTAACCACTTTGGAATTGCTAATATTTTTCTTATTGATTGATTGTTTCATCAACCTTATTTGACAAAGAGTCCACAACAAAAAGACTTTTCATTATAGCATGACAACAAGGTTCTTGCGTCCTTTGCCATTATAGAAAAGTCTTTTCGTAAACTCATTATGCTTGTTGACTAACAATATAGTTCACAGCATCTCCAATTGTTACAATTTTTTTCTGCATCTTCATCAGAAATCTGAATGCCGAATGTATCTTCTAATTCCATGACTAATTCAACAACATCTAATGAATCAGCACCTAAGTCTTCTTGGAAAGTTGTATCTTTTGTAATTTTTAACACATCGACACTAAAACGTTCCGAGATTAACTGAATTACTTTTTCTAATACTTCTTGCTCTGACATTTGTTATCCTCCTTGTCTAAGCGATTTCTCCCTACAATCCTATTTTACTCAAAATTGCGAATATTGTCTATCTTTTATTTTGAAAGCACTTTAATTTTCCTACAAATTTTATAAACTATTTTTCCAAATTTCAGCTTGCTCTTTCGTTGTTAGTACAAAATGTCCTGGAGTAATTTCAAACATTTCTTCTGGCTCATTTTGGACTGTTGGTTGATAAATCACTCTTTTACGATTTCTTTCATATTGAGGATCTGGTAAAGGAATGGCTGATAATAGACTCTTTCGTATACGGATGGAATGGTTGATGATAAACAGCATCAGCAGTTCCTAATTCTACAATTTTCCCTTGATACATCACTGCAATTCGATCACTAATATATTTTACCATCGATAAATCATGTGCAATAAATAAATACGTTAATTGTTGCTCTTTTTGTAATTGTTTTAATAAATTCACGATTTGTGCTTGAATGGATACATCTAATGCTGAAATTGGCTCATCACAGACAATAAAACGAGGTTTACTGCTAAAGCTCTTGCAATCCCGATTCTTTGACGTTGCCCTCCAGAAAACTCATGTGGGTAACGATTGGCATGTTCTGGATTCAATCCTACCATTTTCAATAATTCATTTACTTTTGCATCTCTTTCGGCACGAGTTTTAACAACACCATGGATGTCCATTCCTTCAGCAATAATATCTCTAACTTTCATTCTTCCATTTAAAGAAGCATATGGATCTTGGAAAATCATTTGAGCTTGTTTTCTAAAATCTTTCAATTCTTTAGTCTTTGTTGGAATTTCTTTTCCATCAAATAAAATTTGACCGTCTGTTGCATCATTCAATCGCAAAATCGAACGACCTGTCGTAGATTTTCCTGAACCTGATTCTCCAACAAGACCGAAAGTCTCTCCTTCAAAAATTTCAAAACTAATATCATCAACTGCTTTTACAACTTGTTTCGAAGAAGAACCAAAGTAACACTTTAAGCCTTTAACTTCGACTAATTTACGTTTACTCATTTGTCACTCTCCTACTTTCAAATTGTGCCCAGCGTTTTTGAATTTCTTCTGGTGGCTCTACTTTTGGAGCACGTTCATCTAATAACCATGTCGCTGCAGCATGTGTATTCGATACAGCAAACATTGGTGGCATTTCTTCAAAATCAATATCTAGTGCATAGTCGCTTCTTAGGGCAAATGCATCTCCCTTTGGAGGACTTAATAAATCTGGTGGTGTTCCAGGAATCGTATATAAGGAACCTTCCTCTTCTAAAGAAGGCATCGAGCATAATAATCCCCAAGTATATGGATGTCTTGGATTGTAAAAAATTTCATCGACTAGTCCATATTCCACAATCTTTCCAGCATACATTACAGCCACTCTATCTGCAACATTCGCTACAACCCCTAAATCATGCGTAATAAAAATAATAGAAGTGCCATGTTTTTGTTGAATTTCTTTTAATAATTCTAATATTTGTGCTTGAATCGTTACATCCAATGCAGTCGTTGGTTCGTCTGCAATTAAAATATCTGGATTACATGCTAATGCAATCGCAATAACGATTCTTTGTCTTTGTCCACCAGAAAATTGATGTGGATAATCATTCACTCTTTTTCCGCATTTGGAATTCCGACCTGTTCTAATAATTGAACGGCTTGTTGCAAAGCTTCTTTCTTCGATAATTTTTAAATGCTTGATCATCGATTCCGCCACTTGCATGCCAACTTTCATCGTTGGGTCTAATGACGTCATTGGATCTTGGAAAAATCATCGCAATTTTCTTCCCACGAATTTGTTGCATTTCAGATTCTGATTTTTCTAAAAATATTTTTCTTGTTCGAAAAATAATTTCTCCATTTTCAATTAAAGCATTGGCAGATAATAATTGCATAATAGATCTAGTCGTAACAGATTTTACCTGAACCAGACTCTCCAACAATCGCTAAAGTTTCTCCTTTTTCAAGTCAAAAATCTATCCCTCGAACTGCTTGAACTTTTCCATCAAATGTTTGAAAGGATACTTGTAAATTTTTTTACACTTAAAATTGTTTCACTCATACATTTCTCCTATTCTTTCATTTTTGGATCAAAGGCATCTCTTAATCCATCTGCTAATAAATTAAAACTAATCATTAAAATACATAATACAATCGCCGGGAACCACATTAAGTGTGGTAAAAATCTAAATGTTTTATACCCATCATTAATGAGCGAACCTAATGAAGCATTTGGTACTGGAACCCCAATTCCTAAGAAACTTAAAAATGCTTCAAAAAAAATTGCTGAAGGAATGGAAAACATCGTTTGAATAATAATAATTCCAGCAATATTTGGCAAAAGGTGTTTTCAATGCAATTTTCCAAAAACTTTGTCCTAATGATTTAGACGCTAAAGGACATATTCTAAATTTTTTTAATTTTAATGTTTGCGCACGAACAACACGAGCCATTGTTAACCAGCTCGTAACCCCTGATGGCCAAAAATAATCGTACCAATCCCCGGTTGTAAAAATAATAACATTAACACTAAAATCACTAAATTTGGAATAGCAGTCATAATTTCTAAAACACGTTGCATTACTGTATCGACACGACCACCAAACCAACCAGAAATCAACCCATATAATACCCCTACGGTTAAATCAAACATTGCAGCAGCGAAGGCAATTAATAATGATAATCTTGTTCCATATAAAATTCGAGACAATAAATCTCGTCCTAAAGCATCTGTCCCTAAATAGTAATAAGTCCCTTCAGGAACTCCTGCTTGAGCATATGCATCTACTCCCGCTCTCATCCCTTTGAAAATACCAGGAATTTTAGCCGGCAAATTCGCAAATTGAACATTTTGTTCTAATGGATCATGCGGACTAATAAAAGGGGCTAATAAAGCAAGAATAATAAAGAGAACTACAATTCCTAACGATACAACAGCTCCCTTATTTTTTTTCAATCGTCTCCATGCATCTTGTAAAAAACTTTGAGGAGGAAGTGAAATAGTTTCCACTTGTTCAAAAGACGATGCTATACGTTTTAAAATGCTACTTTTTCTGTCATTATGAAGCTTCTCCTCCTTGTGTTAAACGAATTCTAGGATCAATGAATCCATATAATAAATCAACCATTAAAATTGTCACAACTAATAAAAATGAATACATCATTGTCACACCCATAATCGTTGGATAATCATTTGTTAAAATGGATTTAACAAATTGCTCCCCAATACCAGGAATGGCAAAAAAATATTTTCAATTACCATTGAACCTGTCATTAAACCAATTAACATTGGACCAGCAATAGTTACTAAAGGAATCAATGCATTACGTACCCCATGTTTCATGACCACTTCCATACGGCTCAAACCTTTTGCACGTGCTAATTCCATATAATCAGACTGTAACACTTCAACCATTTCCGTACGAATAAAACGAGCAGAATCCGCTACTGGAGAAATGGATAAGGCTAAAGTCGGTAAAATCGAAGAAATAAATCCTTGATTCCATAATGCAATTGGTAAAATCGGAAAAATAACGCCGAATACTAATTGTAAAACAACCGCAAATACAAAACTTGGCACTGAACGTCCAATAATCGCAAAGAAAGTAGCTCCAGTATCCACAATTGTATTTTGTTTCATCGCTGCCACTAATCCAAGTAATGTACCCATTCCCATACCGAAAATCAATGCTTGTAACCCAATTTGAAACGATGGGCCTACACGGCTAGATAATAAATTTAAGACCGTTGAATTATATTGGAAAGACATTCCTAAATCTAATCGGACTAAACCACCTAGATAAATGAAATATTGCATCCAAACAGGTTTATCCAACCCATATTTTGCATTCATAATTTGTAATTGAGCATCTGTTAAATTTTCTTCATTCGCATAAGGCGAACCCGGTAATAATTTCATTAAGAAAAATGTAATTGTCGCAATTAAAAAAATAATGTAACAATCATGTAGAAAATCCGTTTTTAAAAATATATTTCGTATATTGATTCATGTACTTCCTCCTGAAAAATACTCTTCACTTTTTTTAATAAAGAATGTTTTATCTATCATACTATTTTTAGCTTTTATAATTCAATCATTTTTGTTTGAAAAAGTTTGAAAAATGTAGTATACATTTCATTAAAAACCACAAAAAAATAAGGGAGAGAAAAGAGTACAATCTGTTGTGCAAACTCAAAAAAGAGTATAAAAAGGAATCAAGCAACCATAAGTCACTTCATTCCTTCAAAAATAATTTAACTGGGCTACTTTATCCCCTGTTAGAAAAGCTCACGATTGGTTTATCTCTCTCCACCAACCGTAGTAGTCACTTCTTCCACGGAATGTTTTGGATTGTTTGATGAATGAGTTTCTTCATTCGATTGTTTTTCCGAAACTGATGACGTATTCGTCTCATGCGTTACAGCTTCTCTACGAGTATCACTTTCAGTATGAGTGAATTTCTTCGAATGATCGACCGCTGTTCTTGCTTTTTCAGTCTCTTTTTCTACTTTCTTCACTTCTTGTGGAATATCTTTTAGCCAAATTCCGTTTGCATCCATGGTGTAGCCATCTGGAGTTTTTCCATTAGCAATAAATTGACCATCTTCTTTGAAGAAATACCAATTTTGGTCAACTTTTTGCCACCCATTGTTAGCTTTTTCCCCTGATTCTTTATAATAATAGTTTTTCTTGCCAACCTGTTAACAAATGTCCATCATTAGCTAATAGATACTCATTCTTATCTAGTTTCAACTCACCAGTTTTTCATATTTCCATCGTTACCTAAATAATACCATTTATCCGAATCTTTCACCCAACCTGTATTCATTTCACCGGATTCAGCTAAATAATACCAAGCTTTATCAATCCATTTCCACCCGGATAACATATCACCATCTTTTGATAAATAATACCAAGCACCATTCGACGGAAGCCAACCCGTTTCCATTTGTCCATAGTCATTAAAGAAATACCATTTTTCATTAATTTTTTTCCCATTTTGTAGCCATCTCGCCACTTTCGTGTAAATAAAACCAATGATTACGCCATTCCTTCCATTGATGTTCTAACATTTCTCCATTTCCTTTGAAGAAATAGAAATTTTTACCAATTTCACTCCAACCAATTGCGTGTTCTCCAGTAGCATATTGATATTTCCATGCTCCATTTTTCTTGATACCATTTTTCTTCATATTTTGGAATACGAGGATACATTGTTGAAATATTATCTATTCCATCTTTTCGAATATCAAATACGGTAGCATCATATTCATTACTACTTGCCTTCATTAATTCAGCTCCATACGACTTCAATTGTTGAATAACATCTGTAGCTACATGATCCTTTTTCCATGGATCGAGAACTGGAAGTTTGTACCACAATCGATGGATGTAAATGACTTAGAAATCTGGACGTGTTTGAAAATTCCGCATCAAAATGATGATTAAACTTCATCATATCCACTTTTCCAATGATTGAACCATAACGATCTTCATTCCCATAATCTAAGTTATTCAAGTCTCCTGCAGTAAAAATTCTTTTTCCATTGACTGTAATCAAACTAATAATCGAATTCGAATTATCATCTACAACTGGCGTTAACTGTCCATTCGTATATTGATTTTCAACATTATACAATTGAATCTCCATATCACCTAAGAAGAAGTGAGATTGTTCCTTTGTAATATCTTGTAAGACAGGAATCCCTTTTTCGTTGGCAACAGATAGCACCTTATCATATTCATATTGACTATCCCAAAGTCTCTCCTTATCCGTAATTCGACTATCACTATAACGTTTCATATAAACTTTATTGACGTTAAAATGTTCCATCAATTCATCTGCGTTCCCAATATGATCCGAATGAGCATGCGTAATTAAAAATAAAAATCCAACGTTTCAACACCCACATTTTTCAAATGGCGCATAACACGTTCAGTCATGACATTACGATAATCGGTATTATCACCATCACGATAGGGATAACGAGGATCACTTCCGTCCGGAAAATCATAGTCTTCCCCCGTATCAATCATCGCATAATGTCCATTACTTTCTAATAAAAATCGCATCACTTCCTTTATTAGTAAGTGATACATTTATGAAATGAATTTTATTAACACCATTTTCTTGAGCTTGGATTGGATTCATTAATGTTCCAACCATCAATACTCCCATTGAAAAAAGCTAATCGCCATTTTTCATATTATTTCCTCCTTATTTCCTCTATAAGTATAAAGAAAACTTCTTCTTAAAAACAACTAAAAGAGAGCCGAAGCCCTCTTTTTTTATCGAATGTTTATACCCATTCACCGTTTTCGTTTACATAGTATCCATCTGGAGTTTTTGTATTGGTTAATAGTGCTCCTGATTTATTTAAGAAGTACCATTTGCCACCGACTTGTTTCCAGCCTGTTTGCATTGCTCCAGAGCCATCTAAGTAGTACCATTCTCCGCCAACTTTAAGCCAGCCAGTTTTTCATAGCTCCTGAACCATCTAGGAAGTACCATGCTGATCCTACTAATACCCAGCCAGTTTGCATTGCGCCAGATTCATTCATGTAATACCAATGACCATTAATGAATTTCCAACCTGTTTGCATTGAACCATCTTCATTTAGGTAGTACCAATAAGCATCTTGGAACCAACCTGTTACCATTTTCCCTGCTGTATCGAAGAAATACCATTTCCTTCGTATTTACTCCAACCAGCTTTTTGCTGTTTCTTGGCTTAATTGATATTTTTTTACCATTGACAATAATAATTCCTTGTCTTAAAGAACCATCTTCATTAATATAGTAGTTCTTTTTCACCGTCAGTGATTAAACCTTTTTCACTTTTTACCATCTGCTGTAATGTAGTAGAATTTTTCTCCATCTTTGATAAAACCTGTTTTATTCTTCCCATCTTCTGTGAAATAATACCATTTATCTTCTACTTTTTCAAACCTAATTCTTGGATACCATTCGTAAAGTAATAGGTTTTATCCTTACTTTCAGTTGATCTCAAGCCATTAATTTTAGATCATCTTCTGCAAAATAGTAATTTGTATTGCCTATCTTCTTGAATCCAACTACTTTTTCTCCTTCTTCATTGAAAAAGTAGCGAGTTTGATTTTCATTATTTTCTAAGAATCCTGTTGTTGCTGCACCGTCAATTCCAAAAGAAATATGTCTTATCTTTAATTGTTACCCAACCAGTAGCAGATTTTCCATCTACTTTCAAATATTTTTCCATATACTTCTTTCCACACATATTCGTGAGATTTTTCTTTTCAGAATTCCCTGTATTTGACGTTGTATTGTTTGAAGCATTTCCTGTCCCTGAAGTTGATCCATTTGCAGTATTGCCTGTTCCTGCAGTTGTCCCATTTGCAGTACTTCCTGTTCCTGCAGTTGTTCCGTTTGCAGTACTTCCTGTTCCTGCAGTTGTTCCATTTGCAGTACTTCCTGTTCCTGCAGTTGTTCCATTTGCAGTACTTCCTGTTCCTGCAGTTGATGTTGTTTCAGCACTTACCAAAACATGATTGGCTTCGTTTAACGCCCATGCTCCAACTAAAAGTAAACGCAGCCAATGCTGTTGTCATAAATTTTTGTTTTCATATTCGTTCTCTCCCTTTCGTATTATACTTTAATAATAGATTTTATCTTGTATTATGTCAATTATTTTTCTATTTTTAATCTACAAAAAGAGAGCTTACGCTCTCTTTTTCTAAGTTCATATTAAATATTAAACCCATTCACCGTTTTTCGTTTACAGTGTATCCGTCTGGTGTAGTAGTGCTAACTAATAATGCACCTGAACCATTTGCATAGTACCATTTACCATTTACTTCAAACCATCCAGTTAACATTGCACCTGAGCCATTTAGGTAATACCAAGTACCATCTAATTGTACCCAACCAGTTTGCATTGCACCTGAACCGTTTAAGTAGTACCAAGTTCCATTATCTTTAGCCCAACCAGTTTGCATTACGCCTTCAGCGTTTAAGTAGTACCAAGTACCATTGTCGTTAACCCAACCTTTAGCTGTTTCACCTTTAGAGTTTACAACATAAGTCCAGTTACCTTTAGCGTCTTTGCTCCATCCAAATGTAACAACTGGTGCTTCAGTTGGAGTGTCGCTCACTGATAATGTAGCTTCATTGAAAGCAACACCTTGTTTGTCATATTCAGCTTTAGCAGCAGTTACAGATTTTTCATAGTCATATTTTGCATCTTTTGTTGCAGCCATCTTCTCTAACTTAGTTGTTAATTTAGTATCTAATGCAGCACGTAAGCTAGTTACTGAATCTTCAAAAGTAGAAATAGCTTTATCTTCAATTTTTCCTGTATTCGCTACTGTTGGAGCAGTAGTTGATGCTGCACCAACAATTACAACGTCTAACTCTTCAATAGCTTTAGCTAAAGTATCCATTTGTTTATCAGCATTTTTCAATTACTTTTTATATTCTGCTTTTTTTAGCAAGAGCATCTTTAAGTTCTGAATCTGCTTTTTCTTTAGATGCTTTTGTTGCTTCCACTCTTGCTTGTGCTTCTTTTTATCTGCTTCGTAATGAGCAACGTTTTCAGCACTTGTTCCTGGTAATGGTTCTTTGCAAGTTGTTGTTTTTAAGGCAACTAAAAGCAGCATCATAATTTGCTTGAGCAGTTTCTGCCGCTAAATATAAATTAGTTGAAGCAGCCACAGGTGGGTTTGCTGTTGGATCTTTTTTAACTCCAAGTAGTGTTTCTACCGCAGCTAATTTAGGTTGTGCATCACTTTTATCAGTTGCATATTGTGCTTTTAAGTCAGCTAATTTTTGTCTTAGAACATGAGCATTTTTGTTTTCCTTTTACTTCAACTAAAAGATGCAACAGCTTTGTTATAAGCTTCTAGAGCTTCATCGTATTCTTTCACTGCAACTTTTTCAGCTTCTACTGCACCCTCGAAAGCTACTTTCTTTGTTCTCATAGCATTAACAAGGTTTTGACGTGTTGAAAGTGCTGCTGCTTCAGCTCTTAATTGGTCAGGTGATTTTTGTGCGCTTAAAAGACCTGCTGAAAGCTCTGAAGGTGATTTAACTGGTTCAGCTGCTTTATTACGACCGAAATCATCTGTATCAGCTGACGCTGTGTTGTACGCTGCAAACAATGTTAAAAGCTGCAACGCTTGATAATAATAATTTTTCTTCATAATATTGTACCTCTCTCTTTATGGTTTTTATATTATAAGTATATGCTAACTCACTAAAAAGTCCATTGTCAAGTTATTTTTCTGAAAAAATAGTAAATTTTTATTTTTTTCGAGTTAATAGTTATGATGGTAATAAGTTCATAACTTGACCTGCTTTTAATTAGATTGCAGTATTTATAATATTGTTTTTTTCAAACAACAACATAATAACACTTCTATACACCTTGTGCAAGTGTTATTATATTACGTTTATTTTACAAATATTTTGTGCATTTGTTACAAGATTAGATGCTTTTTGTTTTTGTTACCTGATTCATTTTTATTAGATATTACTATTGTTTTTCTTTATTTTGATTAGCTGTATCTGTTCTCTATTCTTCTATAATTAGTGTGAAGTTTGTAATATTACTTTGTGTTATAATTCTATTCCATTTCCTTCTTAAGTAGTTCTCTTTCTTCTAGCAATTACTTCATATGCTTTTGTCCCTATTTCTCAGTAACAACATTTCTCTTATTTAGTTTTGCCCTTGCGCTTTTTATTATTTTGCACTTAATGAGAATAGAATCGTAATATTTACTAATTATCATTTTGATTTTAAGATAAGTTAGCGTTTGTTGCCCTTGAGTTGACAATTCAGCATAAATTTTCCGCAGTATCAATAATTTTTGTGTCAACACCATTAGTCGACAATCAAAGACTTAATGTAGCAATCAAATTGATTCGCCAGCAGGATTTGTCGAACAACAAAAAGAACAGCCCTATAACGAGCTGCCCTTTCTGTCACTACTATTCCATTTCTTTCCTAAACGCTTCAATTTCTTCCTCTGACAATCCTGTATGTTTTTGGATTTCTTCCATTGGTAAGTTCATTTTGAAGCAGATCATAACTTGCCCTTTTCGTTCTCCTAGAGCTACGCCTTGTTGACGTCCAATTTCAATTCCCTGTTCAATTCCTTCTTCAAGTTGGTGTTGCATGACTTGATAGTATACATCTTCATATTTTTCCATTAATGCTGCAAGCCTCCGTTCTTCACCTGATAGATTTGAGAAGTTCACTATTTTTTGTGCTTCTTTTAATCCTCTGCTTGATTTCGGATTAATTGTACCATTTTTTAGAAAGTCTCGCCACTCTGATAAATCTGTATTTTCTCCTTCGAGAATGGCTTTATCTGTTAAGTTTACTAGATAAATTCGCCAGTATGGTTGGTGTTTTTCTATTTTTATTTCTCTATGACAAGCCAAGTTGGTTAATCCAATCTCTACTCGTGCTTCTTGAAATTCTGGGAATACTGTAAAATTTGTAACAACAATAGAAATAATCGATTTTGTACTTTCTGCTTTATAGTTTTGCGTATAAGTGGTTGCCATGTAGTTAAAAATACGTTCAAAAAAATCTTTATGCTGATAGAGTTGCATTTCAATCATAATTTCCATGCCATCTTCCGTAGTAGCTGCTACATCAACAATCGTACTATACATAACAGGGTTCAGATTTTCTATTTCTTTTTGATAAGATTCTATCTGATACGGATTTGTTGGTCTAACATTTGTTAGCTTCATTCCGTAACTGCCTCGATGAAGTCTTCGAGAATATATTCCTTTCCTGTTGTTGTCATCATTTTTTTGAAGAGTAGGTCATTTGTTGGTTTGATTTTCATAGTGATTCCTCCTTTATTTTTCTCTTCATCTATATATACACAAAAATGGTGAAAAATATTTTTATCATCAACTTTTTATTTTCTATAAACCAAAAAGCCGAAGAGTTTTTCCCTTCGACTTCTTTTTCTATCGTTTCTAATTAAATCTGCATTTTGAGTATTTAGCAATTTCTTATCTAGATATTCCCAATTGATTCTTCTATTCCTCAACAGTCATATATTCGTCTAATTCAATTACGGAAATACTCAATCGTTTTGCTCCTTCTTCTTTAGAGAGAAGTCCGTCTTTGATTAAACTTATAATCATCATTTTCTTTCCATGCTCGATACCGTGTATTCTACCTTCTGTCATAGCCTGACTTATTGCATCTTTCTTATCTTTTTCTATAGTCGCTAAAAAAACTTGAATACGCTTGGAGATAGCGTGTTCTTTCATCATACATTTTTCGTTCCTCACTATTCATCAGTAGTTATATATTCGTCCAATTCAATTACAGAAACGCTTAATCTTTTCGCTCCTTCTTCTTTAGAGAGCAGACCGTCTTTGATTAAACTTATAATCATCATTTTCTTCCCGTGTGTACTCTACCTTCGGCTATTCCTTGTGCTTTTCCTTTCGTTATTCCTTCTGCAAGACCTTCCATTCTTGCTTGAGTAGTTGCTTGTCTTTTTTCTTCTTCAACAGAGGCTAGATGACCTAAATATGCTTGGATATATCTTGTTCGTTCATCATACATTTCTTTTTCCTCCTTTGTCCAGTCTATTCGGCTCACAATTCGATCGGCTTGTTCCAATATTCTTTCAGGATTTTGTGTATAGGGTTGATTCCCGAAAAACTCAATCCATCTTACTTTCTTGTACTCTTGTATCTTATCTTTATTATACTTCTCTAATTCTAAAAATGCCATCATCGCTAAGTTTTGTTCTTCTGTAAAAACCTTTAAAATAAACTTTTAATTCATCATTTCTAGTTTTTTCTTTGAGGCAGTATACGTGAACCATTTCCTCATCATGAAAAAATTTTTTATGCATAATGGCAATGGTGTAGACCGGTAACATTTCTTCTGCAATTCGATGTGTTTCCACGCCATCTTTTTTTATGGTTATCAGCATTTTTAGTGACTTGATTACATAGATATAACCATAAACGCTTGATAAAGTCAAATTGATAGGCTACTTGAATTTCAATAATAACTTGTGTGCCGTTATTTAATTCTGCTAATACGTCAATACTAGTTACATAGGTCTTAATATCTTCAAATTGATGATCATGTATTTGTATTCCGTCTAGTATTTTTACATGATGTACTGGTAAATCTAGATATATCTCTAATAAACTGCGCTGTTATTTCAGGATTACTGAAAATTTTTCTTTTGCCATTAAATCCATCATAGGGTCTTGCATCTTTGATTCGTTCTTTGCATTTTTACCACTTCCTATTGTTATTTTGAAGATGACTACTCAAGAATTTTCATTTGTATTTGTCACTTCATTATATATACGAAAAATTCTCGAAAAATTGTTTTTTTACCACAAACTTTTTCATTTATTTATTAGCACAAAAAGCCGAATTATTTTCCTTCCTACTTCTTGCTTTCGTTCTATTCCATACTATTATTAAGCTTTGAAACCTTGAGTAAACGGTACGTTCAATAAAAAAATGCAGAAATGATAGCCTTATTTCTCATTGCTTATAGAAAATAATTCAACCAAATAGAAAAAATTAAAATTCATCTCATCAAAAAGAACAGCCTCTCTAAGATAACTGCCCTTCATTTCACCGTTATTCCATCTCTTTCCTAAATGCTTCGATTTCTTCGATTGACAACCCTGTATGCTTTCAGTTTCTTCCATCTTCTGTAGTAGCTACTACATCCACAATCGTGCCATACATCGTAGGATTCACATTTTTCTATCGGTTTTCATAAGATTCTATTTGAAACGGATTTGTCGATTTAACAGTTGTTAGTTTCATTCTTGCCACCTCCTCGATAAAGTCTTCCAGAACAAATTCTGTTTTTACTTGTCATCATTTTTGAAGAATAAGTCGATTGTTAGTTGTATTTTCATATTAATTCCTACTTTGTTTCTATCTTCACCTATATACAAACAAAGTCGAAGAGTTTCCCCTTCGACTTTGCGTCAAATCCTATTGTTCGTTTTAAAAAAACTGGTGTAACCGTGCGATCGACATAAGATGCAGATACAACGTCCACATATTCTTTTTACCTGTTTTTCAAAAAGCATGAGCATTGACGATTTTTGCATCGCTGCTTTTATTGTAGCTTCGTCCAAATTCTCAGCTGGTTTTGCAATGACCATATTTTTATGTTTTCCTTCTTCATTTTAAAGACTAATGTTAATTCCTTTGTTTGTGTCATGTTCATTCACTCCTTTTAATCGTTTATGCAATCGTTTGGCTATAATGCGTTACAACCGTTACATAGCTTACCGTATCTTTTAATAAAGTTTTCATTGCTTCACCAATTTCTTTTACAGCTTGTTCATCTGCTGTTTCCATCAAGTTCGTCAAGCTTTTGATTCGTTTTTGCCTTCCCTTTTCCTCATCCATTTTAAATACTTCTAATGTTGCTTTTTGAAATACTTTTTGCCATTTTTGTTTCCTCCTAGTGATTTTTTTGTAGTGTCATGACTTCCTACACTATAAATAGAAATTTCTGATTATGTTTTACCCCTTTATAATAATTTTTCATTGACGATTTTTTGAATATTTTCATAAGAATAGCCTTTTTCTTCTAAGTGTTGTTTTCTTTCTTCACCATTTCCCCACAATCCTATGATTACTTCTTCTGCTAACTCTTCATCAGTTTTTCTTCTGTTATTTGATTAGTTTCTTCTATTGTATATGTTGTCTTATTGGATAACATTTCTTCCACCGTCATTCCTAGCTTTGAAAAAGTCATTCATTCGTGTAACAAAATATTCTTTAACACTTTCCGTTGTTCCTCCATGTAATGCAAGACTTCGATGGGGACAAGAAGTTGGAACAAATTCATGATGAAGTCGAACCGTTTCTGTCGTAATGGGCAATCCGTAAAATAGTAAATCTTCCGTTGCTTGCATCAATGCCATATCCTCATTTTCCAGAAATTCTTCATCACTGACTTTCATACTTTCGCAAACTTCATATCCAATCGAGCGAATATTACTCCACCAATCTCCCGTATGATAGGCAATATGATTTGTGTTCACTACTCTTACAATGCTTTCTCTACTACAATAATAATGTGCAATCCCTAGTGCTTTATCACGATTTCTGAGCCATTCAATATATTGTACAGGAGTCATTGAACCTGCATCATTATGAATGACAACAAATGCTACTTCTATTAAGTAACCACTATCTTCCATTAAACTTTCATGAATTTTTTCTACCATTTGATTTTCCTCCTTGGCAACATTCTTGATATTTCCTTTGAATGGCTTCTCGATCTCGATAATATTTACTCTTACAACGTCCTTCTATTTTCGCTAATTCTTTTATGGAATAAGATTGATTTAAAAACAACTCCAAAGTTTTCTTTTGTCGAGGAGTTAATATCGTAAACATTTCTTCTAAACTTTCTCGAATTTCTAATTGTTCTTGAATATCATTAGTTTCTCCAAGCATAAATTCCAACGTTTCATCTTGACACTCATGTTGCGTTTGTCGGTTGACTTTTTGAGAAATATCCCAAACATAACCATGTAAATCCTCTTTTGATATAAGTTACATAAATAAACCGTTTCTCTTCAAAACGGATTCCTCCAATTTTTGATAGGTTTCTAATAGAAAGATTCTTCCGATTTGTAACAAGTCTAGGTACTCTGGATTTGTTTTTGATACATGATATTTTTCAACACTGCATACAATACTGGTTCAAATTGTTGGAGATACTGTTCACTCCAATCTTGTGGCATATCCCAGTAGTCCATTCTTTTCACTCCTTTATAGGTTCTTACAAGATCTTGTTACCTAAACTGTAGAATAATTGGTGCAATGAATCAAAAATGGTCATTCTATTTTTGCAATAAAAACGTTGTTTTTGGAGTTATTTCCATTATTCTTAAATCTTATTTTTGTGACTTTATTCACTTTTAGTAGTATAATAAGGTAAAAGATTATAAGGAGGAATACTTATGTTAAACCGAATAATAGATTTTAATCGTAGTTGTGATGAGAAGATTTTTGAATTTTGCATCCAACACAACCTTCCAGATATCAACAAAGATATCGTTTTGTTGTATGATATTAGCGATGATAATCGAAGCGACTGTAAAAGCATAATTATCACCGCCGATGGTCAATGGTATATGACGCGCCAAACTACGTCTCAATTATTCCAGACTTTACAAGATAATCTTTTGATTTCTTATACCATCAGTAAAGAAATCACAAAAAAATTATCTCCATTCCGTAAAAAGATTCCTTATTGCTATGATAATTTCTTCTATTTTCCCATTTATACTGCTACCAATCATCATCACTGGTGTGGCTATCATCATCATATTGACAAGCAAAAAGTGGGAGACTCTCTGCATTTATTCTTCGACCAACCTCTAGAAATCATTTTGCCTTATAAATATTCCACATCAATCACGAACACAGTATTGTTTGATTCTCTTATCAAAAATAATCAGGAGTTTCATGAACATTATTATCAAGATGTCTCTACTCATTCTTCACCCAATAAACAACTTTCTATCACCAAGTTTTGTAATTTTTTAATTCCAATTGTTTTAGAACAAATTAATCAAGTATCACCGGATGAAATAGATCAGCAAACTTGGCTTGGCGTAATCCATCATTTTAATACATCATCAAAGTAAGCGTCCTATAACGAGGTGTCTATCATCAGTTCGTAACTTCCTTATACTACGAGTAAGAAGTAGAACTGGCTTAGATCCAGAAAAATAGATCCCTATTTATTGACACATATGCCTGTAGGAAACATTCTAGAAAAAATGAGATTCTAGAGGCTTATTTACCGTGGAATGAAATGATTCAAGAAAATTGTAAATCAAAAACAGCTCTCCATATCATACGGAGAGCTGTTTTTCTATATACTTGGTAATTGGATGCTTACCCTATACAGTGTTGCGGAACATATTTAATGTCGATTTGTACTTTTTCTCTTGGATAAGTAGTTTGTATTGGTATTCATTTACTCTTAGGATACGTTCTTTTTTTCTTTCTTCTCAGTTAATTGAAGTTTTTAATCATTTTTCATAGTACAGTATGAACGTGTATACCCTATTCTTTGACATTGTTCATAAACCTCTACTAATCCATCTCTGTTATAACGTTTATAAATTTTACGTATAAGTTCTAATTCTTCTTTTTTTATGTTCATTCGGATGATGTAGAGTTCTTCGACTCTTTGGAGTAATGATTGTGCAGTGCCATCATATCGACTTCTCCATCGAGCAATTTGTTGTCTAGTTGTATGGTATTTTCTTGCTGCCTTAGCGTTATTATCATGTTTTATTGCATATTCTACTGCACGCTGTCTTAATTTGATTTCTTCTGTTATAATAGATTTCATAAGAGAACCTCTTTCCTGATTTTTGAGCAACTTCAGTATAACATTGGTTCTCTTTTTGCCATAAATGTATGATACCCTAACAAAAAGGGTTCTAAACACTATTATTTTAAATTTCAATAAAAACCATTATCTAACTCTTAAATTTATTTTGTACAATCTGAATCATTACTAGAGTTAAATCTATCAAGAATCCTAAAACTTTCATTTATAATTGTACTTTTTATGCCAAGATATAAACGCTTATCACCAATAATATAAAATTCTTCTTTTGCTCTAGTAGCAGCCACATTTAAAATATTTGGGTTAGCTGAACCTACAGCCCAATGTGCAGCTCCTTGGCTTCTTTCATCACATCCTAAAAACAAAAATACTATTGGAGCCTCTCTTCCTTGGAAAGTGTGGACGGTACCAATATTAGTAACTTTCCCTTTTGCATCATATCGTGTAAATCCAATTTTCTTAAGTTCTTGTGATAAGCAATAAGCAACATTTTTAAATGGTGTAATAACGTATATAGTATCTTTTTTTGATTTATCATTTATATCTGGATTCTGATGCATCAATTCTGAAATTTTATTTTTAAAAATTCACCTTGTTCTTTAACATATTTTGTCAATTGCATTTCCAGAGATATCATACCAAACCGCTTTCCCTGGAGCATCTGTACTTTTGTACCATATTTCCACCATATGATATAGCATTTGAAATATCAAACATTGGTTTCTACATCTTCTATGTACCCATAGTGGAATCCCAATCCATTTATCTCCATTACAAAAACCATATCTACTGACAGCATCCACCAAAGTTTGAGTAGAAGCTTCATCAGATAGATATATATCAGATACACGGTAACAGTGTCTTAACAAACCCAGTATTTCAGAATCTAATGTAAGCACAGGTTTTATTTGCGCTGGATCACCTACAACCATTACTTGTTTACTTCGAAATATTGCACCTACACTCGATTGTGGCAATGCTTGACCAGCTTCATCAACAAATAAATATCCTATTGTTTTTTTACCTAAATTTTTTCACATTGTATGAACACTTGCAAACGTAGTGCTAATAACCAGTATTACCATATTCATCCAATTCCATGCTTCTTCTATCATTTCCTTATTATCAAGGTATTCCTTTTGTTTATTCCATATGATTTGTGCTGCTTGTATACTTTTGATATTTTCATATAAAAACTGTTTTCTAAGTTTTAATGCAGCAATAAACAATCTTGATTGAAGGCATCTATATTCTTTCTCAAACCACGGATTATCCATTTGAAGTGTATTATAATTCGCATTCATATCCAACACTTTTTATTGATGCAGCATTTATCTCTTTAGACAACAATTGAATACTCTCATCTATTTCTTTAATTTTTGCCTAACTCTTCTTCAACTATTTGTTGATTCTTTTTCTTCTTTTGATAAATTTTATCTTCATATTCTTTCTCTTTATTCAGAATAATATTGATTTCCTCTTCAAGACTATGTTTATAATTATTTAATTCTCTATTTTTTTATCAATAATTTGTATAAGTTCTTCTGAAAAAAATTTCTCATTCTCTCCTTATAATCTTGTTTTATTTTTAGCAGAAAAGAACCACGGTTTTTGTAATTTCAACGCATCAATTGACAAATTTATTTGATTCTGTTCAGCTAGATTGTTATTTATTTTTCCCATCAGTATTCCTAACTTCTTCTTCAATCTGAATTTTTTTCTGATATATGATTGTTGTTGATACTCCTTATATTCGCCTTCAATAATTTTTTTAACTCTTTTTCAAATTCATCTTTCTGCTGTTGACAATGATAAATAGAGTATTCATAATCCTCTTTTTAACTTTTTAATAGTGGATATTTTTCACAAAACATTTGTTTTTCTTGTTTAAATTTAAGAAGATATTCATACTGTATCTTAAAGTCATTATAGACATCCTTATTAGATACATAATTATTTTTTTAAATCATTAATAACCTCTCCTATTGAAGTAAGGATATTATTCATATTATCCTTTTTACCACCTTCAAGGAAAACAATCCCCAGAACTTGTCTTCTTTTTCATTCTGTTCCCTACCCACTGAAATATTAGAATTTGAAATATCCCAAAAATAATCTGCTTTTCTCAATTCTTCAATAAACATCTCATCAATTCCACTTATTAATGGTAACTCATTAACAATATTCTGAACTGCTCCATTATTTGAACTTGCAACGAGAGCTCCTTTGTCAGCTATTGATGTTGGCATTTTACCAATCCTAGTGTTTTCAAGGCAGGATACTTTTATCTTTAATTTCTTTTGACTTTAATCCTATAATTTCATTTGCTTGTTCTACAACAAGTTCGGCAAATATATCTTTTAGCAAGGTAGTTTTTCCTGTACCAGGCGGGCCATTTACGCTACGGATTTTTCATTATCATATCCAACCGCTAAATTCACAGCAACTTGTTGCATAAACGAAAAAGAGCATAGTTAGGATTACTCGAGGAATCTGGCAACAGGATAATTTTTCGGTTGTAAAATATTCCAAAATATATCAGGATTAAAAGAATCCCTATCCTTCCTACTATCAAGATTAACTCTATCTTTTTTTGATACCTAATAAATATTTATCAAGATTTTCGGATGTTATCCTTTTCGCCTTCTCTAAATCATTAATAAAAAAAGAATGTAAATGTATTGCATCTGACTCCAAATTAGTCAACACTTTCATTCTACAATTACTAAGATTTAGCGAATAATTCTGCATTAACTTTCTAAAGGCATCATTAAAAAAATCAGCATAACTTTTATGTTCAGGATAATTAAATAAGTCTTTTTATATAATTTTTATTTTCTTCTTCATATTCCAAAAAAATCTCTTTCTTTTTGGAACACATTTATTTTTCAAAATATAATTACTAGCTGTAAAAAAGTCATGCTATCAACTAATTGGAGGTCTTTATCAAAATAAAGAGCAAATGAAAATTTATCTCCAACATTTATCTCTTCTTCCGACTTTTTAAGATTATATTCTTTTTCTCAGTATTGAAACAATCTCTTCAAATTTAAAAAAATGTCAAGGTATAATACTATGCCACCGTTTTTGATAAGTTTTCAGCCTCTTCTTTGATATTGCCTCAGAAAATAAAGAATAAAAAAATTATTATCTCTTGGGAACTCAATCATCTTTATGTTTTTATCTTTTTAACCTAATATCCCCTTCCGATAAATGTTCCACCATTATCCAGGCTTCTAAGATATTTTCTTTCGTATTCATTTCTTTCTCCATTTCTTTTTATTTCCATTTCTCCTTTGTTAAATATCTTCATTTTTCTCTTTCTATAACTAAAAGATTATAATTTTTTTGTGCTTTTTATTTTGTTTAGGTATAACTATTGCTCAATTTAATTTAGAATATCTATCTAATAGTTATATCTTTTTTTATTTTTGATTTATTTTATAAATTAATCTTAAAGTAACTATTTTTTTATGTTTCATTCTGCGGTTGATAATCATTTAATAAACTTCCATTCATAGACTTACTCTTTTAAAAAGAAACACACCAACGCAACAATAATTGCAAATCCGATTGTTTCGTTTGATATATTTTGCATTTGTTTTTCCCACTCGCTAAGAAATCGAACAGCAAGTATAATAAATAATAATATGAAGGAACTAATCCTAACTAATTGAATTATTGCTCGACTTTTATTTTTTTCCCATTTTCTTTTCCTCCTTATTTTCCCTGGATTTTCTGTATATCTTTTTAAAAATCAAATGTTCCATTTTTCATTATTTTATATTCTTTACAAGCTTTTTCATATGATTCTTTCATATATTTTGTTTCATCGATTCTTCTTCTCAAAAGTTTTTGCTTTCAAATTTTTCATTAACTTCCCAATTATGTTTTTAATAAACATCTGATAAAAAAATACGAATGACTTCTTGCTCCTCTTCTGTTAATAAACATCTATTTTTAAAAGAAGGATTTTTTTCTTTTTCTCAGATGATCACAAAAATCTATTACAAGATTTGTAAACCAAAAAAATGAATAGATTTTAACTTTCGCATCATCTACCTTTCCATACCTTAATGCTGTTCTTAGCAACTGAACTTCTTCCATTGTTATTTCTTCTGAACCAGCTGCTTTTAAACAGTGTTTTTCTCCACTCTGACTCTAAATCTAACGAACGTCTATACGCTGTTGATAAAAGCAATAAATGCTACAATTCCAGAAATAATTGCTGCAGGAAATTCTCCATTTATAAATTCAATAACACTCAATCTTTCACACCTCATTTTTATTAATATTTTTATTTAAGTATAATGCAATACTAATAATATGTAAAAATGAGCATTCTTTAAACCTAAATTTGAATTGACATTTATTCCCATAATCTTCTTATTAAGGTATCATTAAACCTCTAAAAAAACACATAAAGGACAGACGTAATTAAACGACTATCCTTTGTGTTACTCCTATTCAATTTTATTTTTAACTCTACGATTTCTCCATTAAGATAATTTGTACTTCTGTACACTCCTACACATATGTAGTTCTGTAGTTGGGTCTTTAGCAATTTAGTATCCAGATGGTTCTGATTGATTCTTTTTATTCTTCAGTAGTCATATACTCTTCTAATTCAATTATAGAGATACTTAATCGTTTTGCATCTTCTTTAGAAAGAAGTCCGTCTTTTATTAAGTTAATAATCATCATTTTCTTTCCGCACTCTATCCCGTGTACTTTTTCTTCTGCTTTACCTTCTGTCATAGCCTGAATTATTGTTTGTTTCTTTTTTTCTACAGTCGCTAAAAACTTGAATAAACTTGAAAATATTGCGTTCTTTCACCATACATTTTTCGTTCATCCTTTGTCCAGTCTACTCGACTTACAATTCGATTTGCTTGTTCTAATATTCTTTCGTAATAACACAAAAAAGAGAAGGCCAAACTGATCCTCTCCCGGTATTAGTTATCAGGGAACTAGTACAGTTGTCAAAAAGCATTTTATTGACATTCTGTATTAAGTTCTATGAATTTTTCTTTATTTATCGCTCTTATCGGTGGATTACTATCCGTGATAATCTCCTTCACAATATCTCCATACATCTGTTCTGGGATATTACTTGGTTTTTTCAGGAGATAGATATTTCTTTGGTATCATAGTATCATTTAATGCGAAAATCTGCTTTTTATCCACCACTGTATTGCGGACGAAGGGAACTTGATTTCCTGCCCGTATTAGATAATAATGTTCTCTAAATTTTTTTATTTCCTCCACATTTAGCTATCATCGTAGCCTTATGAGTTTGACACTTAAACAATACCTTGTTATTTTTGAACATTTGAATGACAGATATAATAATGCTTTATTAAGGCTAAATCAGAATTTACATCGAGGGAACGGCATTAAAAACTTTAATAACATCCTTTTCACTAATCAATGACTAATCTCCCATTTGATTCGACTTCAACATAAACTGGATTCAATAATTCCTCATTTGTACTTAATGAATCCAACAATTCTAAATGTTCCTCGTTTAAATTCATAAAATCCTCTTTTGAAAATACAAAATTCTTTTTGACCTATCCTTAATATTTCATAGTCGAAATCAGGCTCTGAGCTTTTTAAAAGATTTAAAATTTCAATATCATCATCTGTAATATCTTCTTTGCTCATTGGAATTTGTTTTTTTGTCCAACATCTATTTTTCTTTATGAGTAGACCACATATGAAATTGATGTGTCAAATCAGATAATTCGGAATCTGTCAATGTATTAATAATGAATTGACTTATTCTAGCATTATTTTCATCAATATTAAAATCGCATTTTTGTTTCAGATACTCTTGAATTTCATCTTTTCTATAAGTAATATCTCCGTAAAAATTCGAAAAATACTGGTCCGTTTTTTTATATGCTTTTAAATATGTAAAATCTGAGGGTTTTTCTGCAAATTGAAACATTTCATATAAAAATAAAAATTTTTTGAAGCTGTAACTTTGAAAAACTTGGCAATGTCTTCTTGCTGATTAAGCCAAAGCAATCTTATCTAACATGCTAGTAGAAGTATTTAAAACCATAGTTTCCTCCTTATCATTACAAAAAAAACATAAGCACCACATCTGTCACCTATGTTCATCTTTTCAATCTATTTCCTAATAATTTTACACCTTTTGTGTAACTTTTGTCAACGAAGCTCACTCCAACCTATATAAAATTGTTAATATAGGAATGCACAAAAAAGCCAAAGAGTTTCCTTCGACTTCTTGTTTTCGTTTGTTCAAAACTATTTTTACTATTTTTGAATACGCTTACTACTTTTCGATAAAAATTACCTCTGTATGAGAATCGCATCTTCTTTCTATCAATTCTAATTCAATATGCAAATGAGATTTCTAAATTCGTATCGATTGCTGCAATGATTTTCTCCAGCATGGAAATAGTCGGCTTGACTGATCCATTTTCAATTCGTCGGATAGTTGATTGAGATTTGTCCATTTTTAAAACAAATCTGCTTGATTTAATTTCTTGTTTTTCTTAGTTTTTACCATTATGGCAATTTGTAATTCTGCATGAGACTCCATATACAGTTGTTCTGCATTTGGGTCTTTAGCAATTTCTTCTTGCATTGAAATTACGAGTTCGTACTAGACTATCCGCTCTATCTTAGACACAACCTAAAAATACCGACCTCCAACTGTTAAATTTTTTTAGTCTAACTTTTTGAGAGGTCGGTAAAGTATATTTTTATAATTTCATAATCATAACCTTTAATTGATTGGGAGATGTATAACCTTCTACTTGTTTTAAACCCAAAAAACTTCTTTTGTGTCTTAGAAAGCTTTTTCTACATACTTTTATGGCATAGTTAAAGATTTATTTGCTAGAAAAAAATAACCTAACAAATTTATGGTTTAATCAAACACCAAATAAGTCGTAGAAGCTCCTACTTTCTCTAAATGAATTGCCTTATTATGCAAAAAGTATTCCACATCATTTGATTTTCCATCTTGTTGCGAAATACTTTTTAAACCTATTAATTATCTCAGCCAGTTCATCCTCAGATAATTCTTTCATCAATTGACGTAAAGTTAAAATTTGGTATTTCACTTTTTAGACTTCTTTAACTGGCGAACAAAATTTGATACTTCTTCTTTTCCTCTTAAAGTCTCAGCAGAAACTTTAGTTAAATATGCTTTGATTATTTTTCAATGCTTTGACCAATGCATCTGTATGGTTATGATGAAATATAATATTAGTTGTGAAATTTTCTGTAGCCATAATGTAACCCCCTTCTTACTCTACAAGCATTGCATACAGCACCAGCTTGAAATTTACAATCTAATAGGTTCACAAATAAAAATAGAATAACCATCTATATTATTAATCAAAAACACTCTACTTAGTAGACAACTTCCCATCTTCCAACACATAAATCTTGTGATAGTCCTCTGGATGTTTCGGTATACGGTGAGAAATTTCTATGAAACTAATTTGTCTTTCTTTTAATAGTTCTCGAATAAAAGTAGTTGTTTCTTCATCAACTGCAGAAGAAAATTCATCGATTAATAATACTTCATAAGAACGAAGCAATAATCGAGCTAAGCATAATCGGGCTTTTTCTCCTCCAGATAAATGATCACTAAGTTTTACAGTTTCATCCATTAAATCCTTATCGTTCAAGTAAATACGACAAATGTACTTCTTTTTAGAACATTCTCCATCTGTTCTACAGAATACTCTTCACCAAGGGTTAGATTAAACGCTAATGAATTCATGAAAATAGTAGATTCTTGCATAAAATAACCAATCTTAGCTTTTTGAAAAGCATTATTCGTATCAGATGCCTCGACTCCTGCAAAGCTTACTTGACCAGATTGTGGATGGATATCTCCATAAATACAATCTAATAAAGTTGTTTTCCCACTTCCTGATGGCCCCATTAATAAAATCCGTTCTCCTTTATTCATCATAAAGTGTAACTCCTGCAAAAATCGTATGTTCTTTTACTGTCAAATGAATATTTGTTAATTGAATAGGAAAAACATCTGTGACAAGTACTTCTTCTTCCTTCATCGGTTCAAATTCCAAATATTTATTCATTCGTTGAACCATTGGAATCGTTGTATTCATTTTTTTGATAAAAAAATCCATCGCATTTAATAATGGACTAATAATACGATCACTAGCTAAATAAATTGCCATTACTACAGATAATTTCAAATCACCCTGAATAGAAAAATAAACACCAATTGCTAAAAGGAAGAAAAAGAACTAATTCCGGATACTAAATTCGCTAATATTTTTTTGAAAGAAAAACGCAAATGGTTCATCTGATAATAATCTTCTTCCGTTGCACGAATTTTTACAACCCAAATTCGCAATGGCAATCGATTCTACTCGAAAATTTTTTAATCACACGCTTATAATCAATAAACTCATGTTTGCCTTGCAATGTATTGTTGATTATTCTGTGACCACTCTTGTGCTTTTAACTTTAATCTTCTTCGTAAACAAATGCGGAATGAGCAAAGGTAAAATTGCAAACGCTAAGAAAATAATTGTCATTTTTCAAATCTAAAAATAACGATATAAATAAAAGTAACAAACGAAAAAGTCAGACAATAGACAAAACTAATAAACGAAACAATGCCTTGTTGTTGAATCACATTCCATTCCGTTAATAAAAATGGACTCCACTTCACTTTGTTCAAAAGTCACCTGCATAATAATTCGTAATCATTTTTCTTTCGTTTGAATTGACAATAATTTTTAATAGTCGTTGTTGAAATTCATCCCAAATAAACACTCCAAAAACGAACAAATCCATACCCTAATATACCAACAATCGAAATAAGTACTAAATCCGAAACATTTTTAGAAGTTCCCACTTCGATTAGATTGGAAATAAAATAAGGAATTACAATCCCATCCAATGCCGTAATACCCATCCCAATAACAATAAGCAAAAGAATTTTCTTTGGAATTGATTGGAATAATTTTAATAAACTCAACATATTCAATTTCTCCCCTTTTTAAGTATTATTATTCACTATATCCCAAAGTAGAGGGTTAGTAAATAGTTTTCTGGCAAGAAATTTAACTCTCAATTGTTACTATAAGACAAAGTCTTTGACGCTTTTCATATTCTACTTCTAACCGTTATTTCCTTACACAAACAAGTAATGACTTTTTATAGTAGCAGTAGTGATAGAAGTCGTTCCGACTTCTATTACTGGAAACTTCGAGACCTAGGCTCGAAGTTTAGCAATGAGACTCGCTTTGCGAGGCTGCTTGCGTCCTCTCTGCTACTATAGATAAAGTCATTTACGCTTTACGTACTCCACATCAAACCGTCATTCCCTTACACAAACAAGTAATGACTTTTTCATAGTAGCAGTAGTAATGAAGTCGCTCCGACTTCTGTGACTGAAAACTCGAGACCCTAGGGCTCAAAGTTTGCAATGAGACTCGCTTTGCGAGGCTGCTTGCGTCCTTTCTGCCACTATAGACAAAAGTCATTTACGCATTATCTCTCTCATCACAATACTTCCATCTTTAATTTCTAAACAATAATCAAATTGTTGCATAAATTCTTCATCATATTGATGTGTACTATAAACGATTAATTTATTTTTCTAACTGTTTTCACTATCTTCTACTTTCAAACGATTCTGAGAATCCAAACCAGCAGTCAGTTCATCAAATAATAAAAATTTCTCTATCAAAGAATAATAATCTCGCCAAATCAATTCTTCTCTTTTCACCACCTGATGCAGTCGAAAGAATACTATCAAACTCCGTTGACTGATCACCCATTTTTTTCTAATCAACTTGCTTACATAACGCTTGAAACTGATCAGTCTGTAATAGAATTTTTGCAAGCTAATATTCTCTTTTAATGATAATTGAAAGAGTGAAGTTTCTTGCTCAATATAAAAATTTGATGAAATTTTTTCTAATTCAGAGCTATCCAACAATTTCCCATTTTCTAATTGAAATTTCAATGAATGATTTTTCAACAGGAATTGAACCAATCAACGATTTTAAAAGGTTGATTTTCCACTACCACTTTCACCAATCAAAAGATACTTCTTCCCTTTTTCTAATTGAAGATTCAAATGTTGAAATATTACTTTTTCATCAAAATTTACCGAAAAAAATCTTTCAAAAATAATTTTTTTGGATATTAGATTCTTCTTTTTACGACGTTAACTTTTCTTTGATCGATGATTTCAAACACTTTATCTTTCACACTTTTAGCAGCGACTACTTCCGTATAACTCGCTCCAAATCCTTGAATAGGATATGCTACATATTGTGTTAATTGTTTAATTGTAAAAATACTGCTAAAGTAACCGAATGGTTTAATACAAAATAGCCTCCTAATACCCAAGAGAATACATTTACAAACATTCTCAATCCATAAGAAATTGCATAAACAAATTTATTAGTATGAGTTACGTATACCTTTAGCTTCTACTAAATCACGACTTTTTACTTCTTAAACGTTTATTAAATAACGGAAAAAAACATCATATACTTTTAAAGTTGTAAAAAGAATCGAATATCTCTATTAATAACGATAAATACTTTTCATTAATTTGAGATAAATTTAATTTTGCATTTCCTAAAATTTTTCTTGAAAAATATGGCAACGCAAATGGTAACGAACTTAATCCAATCATTAAAATAGCAAATAAAAGGGACTAATGACGATGGCAGATACGAATCCTAAAATAAATACCCATACATCATTGTACATACTTAACAATTCTTTAATATAATCACTCTCAATAGTTTCTAAATCTTTTGTGTACATATTTAAGTAGTAATCTCTACCTAATTTTTCAAACTCCACAATGGATTGACTTTCAATTGATTCGAGTAAATCTTCTCGAATCTGATACATTAATTCCTGCGTAAGTCTTTCATTTACAACATCTACTGCATAATCTAAGTATGAATCAATCAATACATAAACAAAGGATAAAACTGCAATCCATATAAAATTTTCAAATTTACCTTCAGTGATAGTTTCCACTAATAAATTAATAATATAAGCCATAAAAACAACAGATACTGCCCCTAGCATACTAACGAAAGAAAAGGCAATAAATGGTTTCATACTTTTACGAATATAACGATACATTAAAATTCCTCCATAAATATCTAAAAATACATACATTACTCGATTAAAAATATGATGTTACCTCCTTCACATTAAATTCCAGAAGATTAAACTACTTCCAATTCAGATTATAGTTCAATTAACAATACGATTAGAAAAATTTCTCAATAAAAATTTCTACAAGAAACATATTTTGACAATAGACAAAGTCATTTACGCTTTACGAACCCTGCATCTAACCGTTATTCCTTCCATCAAACAAGTAATGACTTTTCATAGTAGCAGCAGTAATAGAAGTCGCTCCGACTTCTATTGCAGAAACTTTGAGACCATAGGCTCAAAGTTTGTAATGAGACTCGCAAAGCGAGGGCTGCTTGCGTCCTCTCTGCTACTATAGACAAAAGTCATTTACGCATTCCGCACTCCACATCAAACCGTTGCTCCCTTCCATATAACAAGTAATGACTTTTCATAGTAGCAGCAGTAATAGAAGTCGCTCCGACTTCTATTACAGGAAACTTTGAGACCATAGGCTCAAAGTTTAGCAATGAGACTCGCAAAGCGAGGTTGCTTGCGTCCTCTCTGCTACTATAGATAAAAGTCATTACGCTTTACGTATTCTACTTCTAAAACGCTATCCCCTTATATAAAAACAAGTAATGACTTTTCATAGTAGCACTAGTAATAGAAGTCGCTTCGACTTCTAATACAGAAACTTTGAGACCTCAGGCTCAAAGTTTTAGGCATGAAAACCGAAGGTTTGCTGCCGTCCTTTGCTACTATAGATAAAAGTCATTACGACAAAAACATCTCATAAATGCTCTCCACATTTTACAAGATGTTTTTACAATTGAGTGTTATTATTGTTATTATCTAAAAAAATAAATCAAAGTTTGCAATTCATTTGTTAAGTCAACATTTTGAACACGAATATGATTCGGTGCAGTTAAACGAAGCGGTGTAAAGTTTAAAATACCACGTACATTCGCTTCAACTAATAAATCAGCTGTCTCTTGAGCTACTTCTTGAGGCACAGTTAAAATCGCCACTTGAATTTGCTGAACACGAATTTGTTCCACTAAATCCTTCATAGAATAAACAGGAACTCCACTAACGATTTTGCCTACCATAGTATCTTCAACTTCAAACGCTGCACTAATTCTCACATGATTACTTTTGATGGGAAATTATAGTTCAATAACGCTTGCCCTAAATTCCCAACTCCTACTAAAGCAACATTTGTTAAACGATCATGGCTTAATTGTTGACTGAAGAAATCTAATAAATATTCTACATCATATCCATAACCACGTTTACCTAATGTTCCAAAGTATGAAAAGTCACGACGAATCGTAGCACTATCTACCTTTACTGCATCGCTTAATTCTGTTGATGAAATACGACGTTTCCCTGCATCATGTAAAAACCGTAAATAACGGTGATAAATTGCCAATCGCTTTGCGGTAGCTTTTGGAATTTCAACTTTTTTTCATATTTTAATCTCCTTTTATATCAATTTCATAAATATTTTAGCACAAGAACTATTATTTTCACAAACAATATGATTGATCTTTTTAAAAATATAATATTTTTTTCAATTTTTATTCTACCTTTCTTTTACAAACGTTCACATTCCTTACGCATTGTGATTTTTCCCAATCTTACATTTTATCAAAAACACATAAAACTTTTTGTCCTTTTCACTTGTATGATAGAATAAATTTGAAACTTCATAGAAAGAGGATTATGACATGATTTTTATTACAAGGTCACGGGCTTGCAAGACATTTTTGGGCCTGATGTACTATTTGAAAAATATTTCCTTGAAGTCCAAGAACGTTCTCGAATCGCATTAGTGGGGAGAAATGGAACAGGAAAATCAACTTTATTAAAAATTTTAGCAGGGATTGAAGAACCTAGTTTAGGAATGGTCAGTAAGAAAAAAGACCTTTCCATCGGTTACTTAGATCAATATGCTTCAGTCGATTCTGAAAATACCATTTGGGAAGAAATGATTGAATTATTTAAAGGAGTCGAAGCTCTAAAAAAGGAAGCTCTTTTAATAGCTGATAAATTAGGAAATCCAGACATATTAGAAAACGAATCACTCTACCAACAAACATTAGCTCGTTATGATAATTTGCAAGAACAATTAAATAAAATGAATGCTTATGGCTATGAAGGTGAAATTCGCTCTGTCTTACATGGATTCCAATTTTATCCTGAAGATTATGATAAACCGATTCAACAATTATCCGGTGGACAAAGAACTCGTTTAGCCTTAGCCAAAATTTTATTAGAAAAAAACATGATGTCTTAATTTTAGACGAACCTACTAACCACTTAGATATTGAAACATTAACATGGTTAGAAGATTACTTAAAATCTTCACCCGTATCACTACTCATTGTCAGCCATGACCAATACTTTTTAGATAAAGTCTGTCAAGAAGTATATGAAATTCATCATCACACTTGCGAATATTATAAGGGCAATTATTCATACTATGTAACTGAACGTGAAAATCGTTTCGTACTACAACAGAAAAGCTTATGAAAAACAACAAGAGAAAAATTCAAAAAAATTAGAAGAATTTGTTGCGAAAAATATTGTTCGTGCCTCTACTACGAAAACGAGCACAATCTCGTAGAAAACAATTAGAAAAAAATGGAACGAATCGAAAAACCACAGTCAGATTCAAGATCCGCTCGTTTTTCATTTTCTGTTCAAAAAGAATCTGGGAATCAAGTTTTAAATGTGCAAGATGCAATTATTGGATATGACGGGCAAACGCTAGCGGGGCCAATTAATTTAAACATCCGCAAACAAGAAGCAATTGCAATTGTTGGGCCAAATGGAATCGGAAAATCAACATTATTAAAATCTCTGATACAAGAAATTCCATGGATTGCAGGAGAAAGTTCATTTGGAGCTAATGTTCAAGTCAGTTACTATGATCGAAAATTTAACTGGTCTAAATTCTAAAACAACCGTTTTTAGAAGAGCTTTGGAGCCGACATACGACGATGCCTGAAAAAGATATTCGTACGATTTTTAGGGAAGTTTCTTATTTTCAGGAAAGGATGTGAAAAAAATCCACTGCTCAATTAAGTGGGGGAAAAAAGCAAGACTTGCTTTAGCAAAACTTTCATTAGAACATGATAATTTCTTATTACTCGACGAACCTACGAACCACTTAGATATTGATAGTAAGGAAGTTCTTGAACAAGCACTCATTGAATATGATGGAACAATTTGCTTTGTTTCACGACCGTTATTTCATTAATCAAGTGGCAACTTCTATTTTAGAAATCACTCCTGAAGGAAGTACCTTGTATTTAGGAGATTACGATTACTATATTGAAAAAGAAACAAGAGCTTGAAGCCTTAAAACAAGAAGAAGCCACTCCTGTCGTTCAAGCAGAAGTAGCTTTAACCGATACTAAGAAAAAAATTACTTAAGTTCAAAAGAAGAACAAAAACAACTTCGTACTCTAACAAGACAAGTAGAACAGTTAGAAGAAAAAAACTTCATCAAATCGAACAAGAAATTTCTTCCGTTCACGAAGAATTAACGTTAGAAGAAGTTTATACGAATCCTACTCGTTCTAGTGAACTTCAACAAACTTTACAAAACTTAAATGAATCATTAGAAGAAGTAATGATGGAATGGGAAGAAGCTAGCTTAGCTTTGGAAGAATTCCAAGCTTAATCATTTCTCTCAAACAAAAGACTTTTCCTCGTAGCTTACGATATGTTCTGCTACTGAAGAAAAAGTCTTTTTAAACTTAAAATTTATTCCTTATAATCGGTTATAAACACTTCCACGATTTCCAATTTTTTTATAATATCCAAAATTTCACCTTTATCATTATACAAAACACGAAAATCACCGACTCTTAAACGGTACATAGAGTCAAATCCTTGCAATTTCTTTACATTTCCTTTTTGGTAAATGATAAATAGCTGCCATAATACGATTAAAGGTTATTTTATCTTGTTTTCTCAAAAAATTTTTCTGCTTGTTTACTTAATCGGATCGATTTCATAATTCAAAGCCCATTTCATTTGCGAATGATTCAAAATCAACAAATTCCATATCGCCCTTTTCATATTTATCAATCGCTTTTAATTCTTCTTTAGTAGGAATGACACTATCTTTAAATAAATAAATAACCGAAATCAAAGCATTTACTTGTTCATCATCTAACTCATCGACATTTAAATGGTTTTAAAATCCATTTTAGTTCTTCTTTCACCGTCATTACAGTCATTTCCTTTCTTTTTAAATTTTTACTTGTATTCATTGTATAAAAATTATTCTATTAAAAGTAAACTCTTATTCATTCATCCATTGGCTTTGATAAAGTTGTTGGTAAAACCCTTGCCTTGCAATCAGTTCTTCATGTGTTCCTTGTTCTATCACTTGTCCATCTTTCAATACTAATATTTTTATCTGCATTTTGAATCGTTGAAAGTCTATGAGCCACAATGAAACTTGTTTTCCCTTCCATTAATGTTTGGAAAGCTTGTTGAATTTTTCAACTCTGTTCTTGTATCAATGGAAGAAGTTGCTTCATCAAGAATGAGCATCGATGGCTGGCTTAGCATGACTCTAGCAATGGACAAGAGTTGTCGCTGCCCTTGTGAGAAGTCTTCTCCTTGTCGTTGAAGAGGTGTTTCTAATCCTTGTGGTAGCTTTTCAATCATTTTATCTAATTGACATTGCATTAATACTTGTTGAATTTCTTCATCGGTTGTATTGGGATTTCCTAAAATTAAATTTTCTCGAATAGTCCCCGATTGCAACCAAGTTTCTTGTAACACCATTCCAAATAATTGTCTCAGTTGCTGTCTAGTCATGGCTTTTATGGATATGCCATCAATGGTAATAGATCCTTTTATCGACTTCATAAAATCGCATTAATAAGTTAATGAGTGTACTCTTCCCACTTCCAGTTGGTCCTACAATCGCAATTTTTTCTCCAGGTTTTACTTCTAAAGAAAAATCCTCGATCAGTGATTGGTCTTTTTGGTAAGAAAATGACACCTGTTCAAATAGAACTTCCCCTTTCATCATTTCAGGCAATTGGATGTCTTTTTCCTTCTTCCATTTCAATGGGCTCTTCCATCAATTCAAATACACGGCTTTGCACAAGCAATTGAATTTTTGAAACTCAGTCATCACACCTGAAATTTCATTAAAAGGTTTTGTATACTGATTCGCATACGTTAAAAATGCTGCCAATTGTCCAATACTTAATTGAGATTTCAATACAAAAAATGCTCCCACTAATCCTACTACGGTGTACACTAAGCTGTTCACAAAACGAGTTGCTGGATTCGTAATCGAAGAATAGAAAATAGCTTTTAAAGAACGGTTCGCCAAATTTTCATTCATCTCATCAAAAGTTGTTAAAACATTTTTCTTCTTGACTATAGGCTTGAACTACTTTTTATCCCAGAAATCATTTCATGAGTAAAGGCTGTTTGTTCGGCTCTTAATGTTGATTGCTCATGAAATAAATGATAGGTTTTTTTAGCAATAAAAGAGGCAACAACAAATGAAATAGGCGTTAAAAAGAAGCACAACGATTGTCATTGTTAATTGAATACTAAACATCCAAAAATAATGTACTAATAATTGTTAAGATTCCTGTAAATAATTGAGAAAATCCTAGTAATAATCCATCTGCTATTTGTTCTGTATCCGAGATTACAATACTTTGAAGAGAACCATGTGCTTTTATATCTAAATAACTCAGAGGCATTTTTAGATAAATGAATAAAGACATCATCTCTCAATGATTTCACCATACCATAAAGCAATATGATTATGACATAAACTCATCACATATTGACTCACCATACTGATTAGTGCTAACACAAAAATCCATAATAAGCCATTTGTTATAATAGAAAATTGTACTTCTCCAACTCCTATCATCGCATCAATAGTTTGACCGATTACTTTTTGGAATCCATACACTAGATAACACACTCATCATTGCTAAAAGAAGAAAAGTAGTAAGAAAAACCATAGGATTTTAAATAAGGAAATAATTTTTTTATACACTTCCCTTTTTTCATACTTCATGAGACTGTTCCTCCTTTTGAAATTGTGAGGCAGTTATTTCTTGATAAATCGCATTTGTTTCTAGTAACTCTTCATGCGTTCCAATTCCCACGATTTTTCCTTTTTCCATCACAATAATTTGATGAGCTTGCATCACTGAAGCCGCTCTTTGAGAGACAATAATAGTTGTTGGTTTAAACGGAGCTTTTGAAATGGCTTTTCTTAAGGCTGCATCCGTTGCATAATCTAAAGCAGAAAAACTATCATCTAATATTAAAATCTCTGGTTTTCTAACGATGGCCCGTGCAATCGTTAAACGTTGTTTTTGTCCACCCGATAAGTTTCTTCCTTCTTGTTCCAATACATACTCTAATTGATTTGGTTTTTGTTCAACCATTTCTTTTGCTTGGGCTATTTCTAAGGCTTCATATAATTCTTGAGTTGTAGCATCTGCATTTCCCCATCTTAAATTTTCAGCAATCGTTCCGCTAAATAAAACTGCCTTTTGTGGAACAATCCCTATTTTCTGTCTTAATTCTTCTGTTGGAATAGTTTCTAGGGGTTGCCCAAACATACGAATGGTTCCACTTGTTGGTCGATAAAATTTAGGAATCAATGAAATCAGTGAAGTTTTCCCACTTCCTGTTCCACCAATAATGCCTAAAGTTTCCCCTTTTTTTAGAGAGAACGTTAAGTTTTCTAATACTTCATGACTATCCCCTTCATATTTCAGAGAAACATTTTCAAATGAAAGTACAATATCTGTCTCTTCTTTTGAAGATAAGCTGTCCATCTCTTCTGCAAACTCAACCTGTTGTTCAATCGTCAATATTTCTTCAATTCTCTTAGCACTAGCAACGGAACGTGTTACTTGAATGGTTAAATTTGCTAATTTAATGAGCTCTAATAATATTTGAGACATATAATTGACTAACGCAATGACTTGTCCCTTTGTTAAGATTCCTGTATTAATTTGTACAGCTCCTAATTGTAGTAATACAATAATCGCAATATTAATAATAATCATCGTCATTGGATTCGTTAAACTCGATAGATGACTGACGAATTTTTGCTGATTCGCTAATGCACCTGTCTCACCTTGAAAAGTATTTTTGTTCTATTTCACTCGATTAAACGCACGAAGAACTCTCACTCCTGTTAAATTTTCCATTGTTTTTGAGTGATACGATCCATTCCTTCTTGTACTTTTGTAAATAAAGGAATCGTTTTTAATAAAATCGTATAAATAATGATTGCTAAAACAGGAATCGTCACAACAAATACCCAAGCTGCTTGTACATTTACAATGAACGCCATGATTATTGCCCCTAAAACTACAAAAGGTGAGCGCAGTAATAAGCGTAAAAATAAATTCCAACCTGTTTGAACTTGTTGAATATCACTGGTCATTTTTGTAATCAGTGCATCCGTTCCAAGTTGATCAATGGTTGAAAAATCTAATGTTGTAATTTTTTCTAATAAAGCATAACGTAATTTCTTAGCAAAGCCCGTCGCTGATTTAGCAGCAAAATACTGTGCAGTAATCGAAACGACTAAGCCAATGATGGCAAGAAGAATGAACAAACCGCACATCGTTAGAATATAGGACGGGCGATTTTGAGCAATTCCAACATCCATTAATTGCGCCATCACTAATGGCACAAATAGTTCAAAACTGGCTTCTAATAATTTAAATAAAGGTGCTAGCAAACTTTCTTTTTTTATAATAGCTTGCATATTTCCATAATGTTTTCAAAAACTTACTCCTTAAATTGAAATTTCTCAATTAAATTGTAACAAACTCTAATAAAATTGCAAATGAGGATACAAAACTTTTCGGGTAATAGCAAATGATGCTATTTCCCGAAAAAGTCACTACTCTTATACGCTCCTCATTCCAACACGCCTAAAGTAGAAAGGCTCATCGACAAATTCTGTTGGTAGATAAAATTTAACACCAAATTAAGTCTTTAATTTTAACTGAACAAGGTGGAAGAAAATTAACGATTTAATCTATTTAACAATCAACCACAAACATAACTATGAATGAAATCTAGTTTTAACTTTATAATAAGTAGGTGCATGTTATCCGCGATTAGCGGTTTTAGGGGAACTGTGAAATTTGATATTATTTTTCGCTTTTCCCCAATTCAACATGCCCATAGAGGCTCATTGTCAAGTTAAAAACGACTCTATACAACCTTTTTAAATCATAATGACTTTCTATTGACCCGGGTAAAGAAACATCCTTTGATAATCTTAATTCTTAAGATTCATATTCTCAAAATTTCGATATCCATATGCCACACGTTTAATCACTTTAATGAGATTTTCTTTGTTTAAATTTAACAATACGAGGAAAATCTATAGGAGCGACATCCATATATCCTTTTTTTACATAACGATAAAGGGTTGAACGAGAAACCGATAGTTCGTTAATTACGATAATATGATGTAAATGTTGACCTTTATGAATTCCTTCTGACACAATATCATTTATTTCATAGAAACTCTCCTTATTAAGCTCAATGCCTTCACGAGAGTAAGATAATTCAGCCTCATATTGTCGTTGAGCATACTTAGCGTGGTAAAATTGTTTACAATGTCCACATTTACTACGCTTAAAAGGACAATTGTTACAACAATACGGTGGCTTATTTAAACGCTCGCAAGGAGAAAGCTTTTCATGTTCATCTGGTTGTTTAACGATTAGATGTTTTTTTATTTCTTTTGAAACAGTAGAAGGATCCTTTTCAATGATTGAAGCAATCTTTCTAAATGAAAAACCTTGTGTAATACCTAATTCAATTTCAATACAATCAGATAGAGTTAAATGTTTGTGTTTCATATTTCTATACCATCATTTGTCCCATACTTAATTCTACCAAAAAATGTAGTCTCATACTAACTTCTAGTTTTGACACTTAACTAGAAGTTACTTTGAAAACTTTACGATTTTAAAAAAATTCAAATCATCACTTGACAAGTGAGTATTCACTCACTAAAATAGATTTATCTTTAAAAAAGTGAGTGCTCGCTCACCTAGGAGGAAGTAAATGAAAACATTGCTACATTTACAAGATTTACAAATATCTTTTGGTCAACAACTTGTGTTAAACCACGTTAGTTTTGAATTACAGTCTGGGAAATTATTGGTCTAATCGGTCCTTCTGGTGCTGGTAAATCAACCATGATTAAAACCATGTTAGGGATGGAAAAGGCAGATAGTGGTATCGCTTTAGTCTTGGACCAGACCATGCCCAATCGTCATATTCTGGGAGATATTGGCTATATGGCCCAGTCAGATGCTCTTTATGAGGCTTTGTCAGGACAAGAAAACTTGGAATTTTTCGGCCAGATAAAAGGGATTCCTAAAAAAGATTTGACAGCTGAAATTACCCATGTGGCTCAAGTGGTAGACTTGACAGATCATTTAAATAAGGCCGTGTCTGGTTATTCCGGAGGGATGAAACGACGCTTGTCGCTGGCTATTGCTCTTTTAGGAAACCCTCAACTCTTGATTTTGGACGAACCGACGGTTGGAATCGACCCTTCTCTTCGAAAGAAAATCTGGCGAGAGTTGATGGCGCATAGAGACAAGGGCGTAGGGATTTTGGTCACAACTCACGTCATGGATGAGGCAGAGCTGACAGATAAGGTCGGTCTACTATTAGGCGGAAAAATCATAGCCTTTGATACACCATCCAAGCTAAAAGAATCTTATGGTGTTTCAAGTATTGAAGAAGTCTTTTTGAAAGCAGAAGGAGAATGAAATGAGAACAATTGCCATTGCAAAAAAAGTCATCAAAGAATTGCTACGTGACAAACGGACACTGGCCCTAATGTTTGTGGCACCAGTCTTTATTATGTGGCTGATGAACCTCATGTTTTCGGCTAATACAACGGTGACTGTTAAGCTAGCGATACAAGATGTGCCAAGTAGTTTGGTAAGTAGGATGGATAACTTAGAACATGTCAGTGTCAAAACATACAAAGACTTGGATCAAGCTAAAGAGGCTTTAAAAGATGAAAAAGTAGATGCAGTTATCTCTTATAAGGATGGGGAATATCATGTAGCCTATGCTAATACAGATGCCTCTAAAACTTCGGTGACCCGACAAGTATTACGCACCAGTATTGCCAGTGAAGACACCAATCAATTATTAGTCCGTGTGAAGCAATCCCTTCCACAATTACAACTAAAGGTAAAATCTCCTGACATTAAGGAATCTTATGAATATGGTAACGAGGACACCAGCTTCTTTGCTAAAATGATTCCTATTTTACTTGGGTTCGTCGTTTTCTTCTTTGTCTTTTTGATTTCAGGGATGGCACTCTTGAAAGAACGTACTAGCGGAACCCTAGATCGTTTGTTGGCAACCCCAGTTAAACGTTCGGAAATTGTTTACGGCTATATGTTGTCTTACGGCTTTATTGCCATACTGCAGACAGGAGTAGTCGTTCTAGCAGCCATCTGGCTGTTGAACATTGAGGTTGTCGGAAGTCTGTTAAATGTTATAATAGTTAATGTGGTACTGGCTCTGGTGGCACTATCCTTCGGAATTCTCTTGTCTACCTTGGCAAAATCAGAATTCCAGATGATGCAATTTATTCCTCTTGTGATTATGCCGCAACTCTTTTTCTCAGGAATCATTCCACTTGATTCAATGGGAGACTGGGCAAAAAAACGCTAGGAAATTCTTGCCTATGACCTACTCAGGTGATGCGATGAGTCAGATTATTCTTTACGGACGTGGACTTGGAGAGATTTTACCAAATATTGGTGTTCTACTAGTCTTCCTTGTCGCTTTGACAGTTCTCAATATTGTCGGCTTGCGTCGTTACCGTAAAGTATAAAATATAAATATAGGAGGATGAAAATGAGTGAGAGTGTATTTGAGTCGTTTGAAGCTTATCTAAAGGGTGCAGACTATCCAAAGGGAAAGAAAAAAATCATGCAGGCGGCGGTCGATTTGATTTCTACTAAGGGTTACAATGGGACCTCCACCTTACAAATTGCCAAACATACGGGACTTAGCCAAGCAACGCTCTTCAAGTATTTCAAGACTAAAGAAGATTTATTAACGGCTATTTTGCACCCTGTTGTTCCAGGACTTTTCGGTCGTTTTTTTGAAGAACTTTTAGCCTTAGAAACGACTGAAGAAAAGGTGCATTATCTGGTCCAAAATCGTATGGCCTATCTCAAAACGAATCGTGCTTTGATGAAAATTATTCTTCAGGAAATTTTTTCAAATAAGAAACTGAGAAAAGAACAACTTTATATTTGGAATACTCTTCAGGATAAATTATTAGTACTCCATAAGGAATTGATAGCAGATTCACGAGTGAATCCTGAAATCACGGTTCCTCAAATGGTTCATGTTGTATAGGTCCCTTATTGGCCTACTTTTGCCCAACTCTATATTGTTAGCGACAATAGTGAAATAAGAGAAGAAGACTTAAATTTGTTGGAAAAAAACAGATTTTAGGTGGTTTGTGAAATAAACGCCGACTGAAATGATATTTCTTAAAATAAAACACAAAAAGGACATGTTTCTGACTAAAGCAGATTTATGTCCTTTTTTTCAGGATCATCGACATAATTTGGCACGCTAAATCATAAGGAATATTACTATTTTTAGGAACAAGAGGGCAATCTGCAACCCAAGTTTTTACAACAATCTTTACAGATAAATCGTTGTACCTTTTAGATCTAAAAATAGTCTTACTCCCAAATAGGTGTGGAAATTCTAATTTTATGTTCCATAGGAGAATGTTTAATGACATTTTCACTAGAACAATATGGACAAGAAGTACAAGTATTTGTTCAAGTTCCTTTTAACTTTATGAACAATTTCGTAGTTTTCTATCACCGTTTCTAACCAATTTTTATCTGTTAATTCTAGTAAATTTTCGTATACAATAATCCATGAGAGAAATCCTCCTTTGATTTGTTTTCGTCGACTTAATCATAACCTGGATTTCTCTTTTTTGCATGTAGAAAATGACTTTTCGCAGTAGCACGAGTACTAGAAGCCAACTCGGCTTCTAGTACAGGGAAAATTGAGACCTAGGCTCAATTTTTAGTCAAGAGACCCGAAAAGGGCTTCTGGCGTCAAGTGCTACCTCAGAAAAGTCATTTTCTACGTAGTTCTTTTTCTTCAATTAACTCCGCAATTTGTACTGCATTACTTGCTGCACCTTTACGAATATTATCCCCCACACACCAAATATGGAAACTATTTGGTTGAGAAATATCACGACGAATTCTTCCAACAAACACTTCATCATGCCCAGTTGCCATTAAAGGTGTTGGATATTCATTATTAGCAGGATTATCCACGACTACAACACCAGGAGCTTTCGATAAAATTTCACGAATTTCTTCTGGAGTAGTATCTTTTCAAAAGTAACATTAATCTCTACTGAATGTGAATTCATAACAGGAACACGCACACAAGTTGCAGTAATTGCCACTGATTCATCTAACCCTAAAATTTTACGAGTTTCTTGAATCATTTTCATTTCTTCTTTTGTATAACCATTTTCTAAGAAAACATCAATATGCGGTAATACATTATTATAAATTGGATGAGGATAATTTGTTGGCGCTAATCCTTTTTCTCCATTTACTAAATCATTAATCCCTGCTTGTCCTGAACCAGATACTGCTTGATAAGTTGTGTAAGCAACTCTCTTCAAGCCGAACGCTTCATGTAGTGATTTTAATGGCACTACCGATTGGATTGTAGAACAGTTTGGATTCGCAATAATTTTTCTTTCTAATGTTGGTGCATTACATTCTGGAACTACTAAGTCAATCTCTGGATCCATTCTCCATGCACTTGAATTATCAATAACAATCACGCCATCTTTTTCTGCGATTGGAGCAAATTTTAATGAAGTACCTCCACCAGCTGAGAAAATCGCATAATCGATATCACGTTTAAAAGAATTTTCTGTTAATTCTTCAACAACATAATCTTTTTCCTCTAAATTGTAATACTTTTTCCTGCTGAACGAGCAGAAGCTAATAAGTATAAATTTTCCACAGGAAGGTTACTTTCTGCTAATCTTTCAATCATTTTTGTACCTACAACACCTGTTGCACCTACAATTGCAATATTTACCATCATGAATCTCCTCTTTACTATAAGTCTATGTGATGAAAAATTATATCGAATGTTTCTAAAAATGTAAAGAATTTGTCCTTCTAACAAATACATTTGTAGCTATTTTCGATACACTTCTGTATGAATGCTTCATCCTTACAAACATTCAGCGCAATCGAAATCCATCTATTTTACTAGGAATTATTTCCCCTTCATATTCTTTTTAAATCTGAAGTTAATGTCCATTTCTCTTTTATCCTTATTCCTATAATTTTATATTGCGCTCAGTTCTAATATCATATCTCGAAGTTGTGCAGCTTTTTCAAAGTTCAAGTCTTTAGCTGCAGCACGCATTTCTAATTCCATGACTTCAATGGCTTCTCTTCTTTGTTGAGCCGTCATTTTGTTTGAAATCAGTCTTAGGTGTGTCTTCTTTTTCAACTACATGAGTAATTGCAATTAAATCACGAATATTTTTATGAATTGTTTTTGGAGTGATTCCATGTTCTTTATTATAAGCTTCTTGAATACTTCTACGACGATTGGTTTCATCAATGGCATATTTCATAGAATCTGTAATCTTATCAGCATACATAATCACTCGTCCATTCGCATTTCTTGCAGCACGTCCAATTGTTTGAACTAAGGAACGTTCACTTCTTAAAAATCCTTCCTTATCCGCATCTAAAATGGCAACAAGGGATACTTCGGCACATCCAATCCTTCTCTTAATAAGTTAATGCCGACTAATACATCAAATTCACCTAGACGTAAATTTCGAATAATTTCTGTTCTTTCTAATGTTTTAATATCACTATGAAGATATTTCACACGAATGCCGACTTCTTTTAAGTAATCGGTTAAATCTTCTGACATTTTCTTCGTTAATGTCGTAATAAATACTCGTTCATTCTTTTCAATTCGGTCATGAATTTCACGGATTAAGTCATCAATTTGTCCATTAATAGGTCGAACTTCAATTAATGGATCCAGTAATCCTGTTGGTCGGATAATTTGTTCGGTAACGGTTGGAGTATGAGCCATTTCATAAGGCCCCGGAGTTGCAGAAACATAAATCATTTGTGGAATTCTTTCTTCAAATTCTTCAAATCGTAATGGTCGATTATCTAAAGCACTCGGTAATCGGAATCCATATTGGATTAACTGTTCTTTCCGAGCTCGGTCTCCATTAAACATTCCTCTAATTTGTGACATGGTAATATGAGATTCGTCAACAACATATAATGCATCTTCTGGGAAGAAGTCTAATAAGGTATACGGAGCTTCACCGGGTTTTCTTCCGTCCATATGTCTTGAATAATTTTTCAATTCCGTTACAATAGCCCATTTCTAGTAACATCTCAATATCATAGTTCGTTCGTTGTTCTAATCGTTGTGCTTCTAATAATTGGTGATTTTCTCTTAATTCTTCTAAACGTTCTTTCAATTCTGCTTTAATTGTAGTAACTGCCCGGCTAATTTCATCTTCATTCGACACAAAGTGAGCGGCTGGGAAAATAGGTACATGTTCTACGGTAGCTTTCACTTCTCCTGTTAAAACATCAATTTCTTTTAAAGCTTCAATTTCATCGCCAAAAAATTCTACACGAATAGCAGAAGAATCATGACCAGGAGGGAAAATATCTACAATATCTCCTCTTACTCGAAAAACTACCTCTTCGAAATCAATATCATTTCGCTCAAATTGCATTTCTACTAATCTGAGTGAGTAACTGATTCCGTTCCACTTCCATTCCTTCTCGTAAAGATAAAACATGCTCTCTATAATTTTCAGGATTTACTAATCCATAAATGCATGAAACAGAGGCCACTACAATAACATCTCTTCTTTCAAGCAAAGCACTTGTAGCAGAGTGGCGTAATTTATCAATTTCATCATTGACGCTAGATTCTTTTTCAATATAAGTATCACTAGAAAGGAACATAGGCTTCAGGTTGGTAATAATCATAATAAGATACAAAATATTCTACGGCATTATTCGGGAAGAATTCTTTTAATTCTCCATATAACTGTCCCGCTAATGTTTTATTGTGAGCTAATACTAAAGTAGGCTTATTCACTTCTTTAATCACATTAGCAATCGTAAAAGTTTTACCCGTTCCTGTTGCTCCTAGTGAGGTTTGTTCATGTTTTCCTTCTAAAAATTCCAGAGACTAATTCTTTAATCGCTTGTGGTTGATCTCCCTGCGGTTGATAGGGAGAATGTAGTTCAAAATGATCCATTCGTCCACTCCTTTTTCCATATTCCTAAATAGTATAGCATGCTCAGTAGAAAAACAAACCAGAGTAGCTTATCTATCATTCATATTATCATTCTATCGAGGCTCCACTTGAAAAATATTCCAGTAGACGTTTCATCGTATCTTGTCCATCATAACAAGTGTCCATTAAATAATTGGGATTATGTAAAAATTCTTTTAATCCTCGGTAGTAGTAAAATTTCTTTTTATCCTCGATAATAAAAAGGTATCACTTGATGTTTCAGACATTCTTTAAAAGGCAATCAATCGTCCTACTCGACCATTTCCATCTTGAAATGGATGAATTTTCTCAAATTGAAAGTGAAATTCTCACAATGTCTTCAAATGTAATCTGTTTTTCTCTTGATACTTGGTTAGTAAATCTTGCATATCATTTGCTACATTGCTAGGGGATGAAGTTTCAATTCCACCTACTACATTTGGTCGTGTTTTTATACTCTCCAACATTGAACCAAGAAAAGTGTTTCATCTTTTGTTCTGCTTTTCAATATATAGTGTAATTGTTTAATTATTTCTTCTGTTAACTCTTCTTCTGCAATCTCAATACAGTAATCCATTGCTCGAAAGTGATTCACTGTTTCAATAATATCATCAACACTGACAGCCTCTTGACTAAACAGGGTATTTGTTTTCAAATATATGCCTCGTTTGTTCTTCATTTAAACGACTTCCCTCAATATGATTCGAGTTATAAGTCATACGTATTTGTAGCTCATGATAAATCCCTCCAGAAATCCCAACATCCTTCTCTTCCCTTAACTGTCTAAGAATTGGATTATTAGGAACAACAGTGTAAAAGAGTTTCTTCTGCACAATCAAAAAGTCACAAAAATTTTCGAATAACTCTAGGAGAAAGTTTTTCTCCTTTTTGAAAATTTTTGGCAAGTGTTCTTGAAGAAATATGAAGAATTTTTATTAAATCTGATTTATTTAATTGCTTTTTGCTTTAATAATTGAAGTAATCCATTATGTTGATACATATTTCACCTCTAATTTCTTTACTTATTATTTCAAAAACATTTTAAAAAGTAAAGATTTTAACACTCTTACCTTCAATCTTTTCAACATTTATACAATAAAAAGTCACATGAAAACGTACTATTTCATCGCAAGACTTGCTTTTTATAAGGACTTTTGTATAATAATTCCTGTTGGAACAACTGATCGATGATTATATAAATGTAAGAAAGAGGGTGAACCCATTGCCAAATATCGCATCACAAATCAAACGTGTTCGTACAAACAAAAAGTCAACACTAGCAAATAACTCACAAACTTCTGCTATGCGTACAGCTATCAAAAAAATTTGAAGCTGCAGTAGCTGAAGGTGCTGAAAAATGCTGAAGAATTATTACGTGCTGCTCACAAAGCAATCGACGGAGCTGCTTCTAAAGGATTAATCCACAAAAACAAAGCTTCTCGTGATAAATCACGTCTTGCTTCAAAATTAAGCAAATAATAAAAAAAGCCTGAGAAATCCATTCTCGGGCCTTTTTTTATACTATTTTTACTATCATTTTTCATTTCAAACTGCCTATGCACTCTTTTTGACAAAACTTCAAAAATAAATGTTTCTAATTGCAACTCTTTCATTCCTAGTCCTGTTTTCAAGGCATACTCTGTTTCTACTAATGAACGATACGCTGCTTCTAATAAAGCAATCGAAAATTTTCTAGATTGTCCTAGAGCAAGTTTTACACGATATGGGTGAATCCCTAATACTTTTTGCATTTCAGGTTCATGATAGCCTTCTTTTTGTAAGTAGCTCACTTGTAGTAATAAGCGAAATTGCCTAGTAAAATGGCATTCATTTTAATCAGGGTCTTCTTTTTGCAATAATAAATCTCGATAAATTTCAATGGCAACTTTACTATCTTTTCGCAGAACTGCTTCTCCTAGTTCAAAAATATTTTGTTCTAAACTTTTTGGAACTAATGTTACCACTAATTCACTATCAATCACTTTCGTATCCATGGCTGATAAGATTAACTTATCCATTTCTCTCATCGCATCTGTTAGAGAATAGTGTAATTTTTCTAAAAAAATAACTGTAATACAGAAGTTTCCATCGAAACGTCCTGTTCTTGTAATTTACTTTGGACCATCACTCTGACATCTTTTTCTTCTAATGAAGATGCATCTAATAAGACAGCCACTTTTTCAATTGCTTCACAATTTTTACGAGAGTCTAACTTTTCATATGGAGCAAAAATACAACGACAGAAGAATCTAACGGATTTTCTAAATAAAACTGTAACCTTTCAAGTTGATGATCGATTTTTGCTTTTCTTTTTCCCCTGTTAAAAAATACGGTTTATCAATCATGACTAAACGTCTATCTCCAAAAAATGGGATAGACTCTGCATCCTCAATGGCTGTTTGTATAGAACTTTCTTCCATATTAAAACGAGCAACATTTAAATCTTGGTCTTCAAGAGCCACTACAGATTCTAAAAATACTTGTCTTGCCCAATTTTGTAAATAATCTTCTTTTCCTTGAACAATATAAATGGGAGACAATTTCCCCGTTTTAATTTCTTCCATTTTCTTTTGAAATTCCATGAATGACTCCCCTCTCTGTTCTTCTAGTGTATCGTGAAGTGTTCTTTTTGTCCATGCTTTCACTCGTCTTTATGACTTTTTATTGTATGGAATTTTTGAACACCATTTTCTTGTCTCATATGAACTGCTCCATCTTCTTGGGATATCCATATAGTTGGAATTTGTTGTTCTAATTGTTCTAAAAAGCGTGAACTCATATGCGACTTAACCACCCCATTTCCTTTTTCTAAAATTAAACTTTTCGTTTTGCATTTGTGTAAATCCATTTATTTTTGCAATCCCTTCTGCATTTTTCTTTGAAGTAATCACAAAATCCGCTTTATTAGGTAAAGTTTTCATCTTATCTTCTACTATAAGTATTCGTTCTCCTTGGATTGTAAACATAGAACTTTGAACTTCTTTCTTAGTGCCATCTGCTGAAGTCAATTCCCATTTCACTCCAGAAAGTAACTCCTTTTTTCCTAATTCATGACTTTGTACTGAAATGTTCCATTTACTATCCTCTCTTTTTCAGAAAGATTTTTAGAAACGACAATCTCGCCTACTGAAAAATTTTTGAATCAACTCTTTCAAATCATCGCTATCTTCTACACTAGCATTTTGTTACAACAATCGAATCCAACTGAGAAATTCCTTCTACTAAAAATATTATTCGTAACATTTTTAGAAAAAGACTGTTTATGAAAGAATTTCCCTTTTGAATCTGTAAATTGATTCCCACCTCTTAATACTAAAGTAGCATGATTGAATCCTTTTGGAATATACAAAATAGAAACTTGACTTCCCGTACTTAAAAAAATAATTTGCTCATGCGTATGATACGGAACATAATACAACAATACAAGAGCAAAGTGCTAATAACGCACTCGAATAAGGACGAGAAAAATCCTTTTTCATAACAAACCAAAAGCCAAATAAAGTGAACCAATACATTATCCAAGCCATTGTTGACCAAGTTCCAAATGTAAATCGTAAAAACAAAAATTGTTCACAAAAAGAAAAAGTTTGATTCAATCCATTTAATAACGTATCTAAAAAGAAAACTATACCATTAGAAATCCATACCCAATCTAATACTACTGCTAAAGCGTAAAGCAAAATCCCTGGAATGAGAATACTTTCAAACAATAAAACAACAACGCCTGCTAATAAGATACTTAAAATATTCCACGTAAAAAAATAGTGGCAAATCAATGGTAAAGCAATAGCAGGCGTCAAAAAAGCAATACAAATCGTTTTCTTCCATTTCCCTACAATATTCTTTTCTGCAAAATAAGTCGTTAATAATAAAATGGCTGTTAACCCATAACTGAGTTGAAAAGCAACATTTTCAATGATACTCGGTCTATACAAAACAGAACCTAAACATAAAATCCCTAAACAGTCCGCTGTTGATAGTTTCCATTGGATCTTTTTAGAAGTTTGAGCTAAGATATACATCAAAATCGCTCGTGTTCCACTAATATTCCAATGGATCAAATACCCATAAATCCCTAACCCAACTATAATGATAATGACACTTGTTTCTCGAGTCATTTTCCATTTCCATAATACTTTTTCAAGCATATGAATGAATAATGTAATATGAAGCCCGGAAATAGCCAAAAACATGCATGATTCCAAGTCTCTTATAATGCCCTATCACTGTTGCATCCGTATCTTTCGTTTTTCCGAACAGTAATAATAAAAGCATATGTTCTTACAAAACTTTCCGGCTGGGCATTTATTTTTAAATAAAATTTTCTTCGCCAATTTTGAAATAATGACATCCACGAAGGATTATTTTCCATTTGTTTAAAACCTTTTTACCTCAAATATACGAAGAATTCCAATACTTCGATAATAACTTGATGCATTAAAATCTCCTCTATTGTTAGGCTCATTCAATGGTTTACTCTTCCCTATCACAGACAACGTAAGATTTGCCTCTGCTTCTTCAAATAGAGATTTCTCTTTTTCAGAATGTATCTTATATTGGAATAACACATGATGTTTGGAAGAAGAAACCTCTAATTCAGCAATTCCAGTTACAAAGTCTCCATTTATTTTCAAGTCATCTCGATTAAGTCTTACAATCCCTGTTAACTCCCCTTCAGGAATCACAGTTGGGTGATAAACTTGATAAGAACGGAACCCTACCATTATTAATAGAATCATAACCCAAAATATTTCTTGTTTGCTTCGCCAATGAAGGATTAGACTCCATAACCCTAATAAAATATAGCTACCTTTCAAAAAAAGGGAAGGTTCAAAAAGCATCAAACTTCCTAATATCATTTCCAAAACAGCTAACCAAATCCACTTCTTCATTGGACACTCACTTGACTTTCAATCGCTTCTAAAGCTTTCTTTCCAATCCCTTTCACTTGCAGTAAATCTTCTTTTGAGTGAAAAGCACCATGCTCTTTTCGATACTGCAAAATAGCTTCTGCTTTTTTCTTTCCAATTCCTTTTAAAGTTTGTAATTCTTCAAGAGTCGCCGTATTGACATTGACGATTCCTTGTTTAGAACTAGACGGACTTTTTTGATTTGTTTTAGAATCTTCTTCTATGACTCCTCCATCTTGACTAGCATTTAATTTAGGGACAATAATTTGCATTTGATCCGTAATTTTTTGTGCCAAATTAACTTTTGTTTCATCTGCTTCCTCTGTAAATCCTCCTGCCTTTTTATCACTTCTTGGATGCGACTCTCACAAGAAAACTCATGTACACTCCAGGTCGAAGAACTTCCCTTTAATATCCACATAACAATTTTGTGGCATCATCGTAGTTGATTCAACTTCCACTCTTGTCGTATGCACCGCATTCGTTACCATCACTTTTTCTTTTTAGGGTGAATTCATAATCCCCCTTCCTACAAAAATAATCATCAGTATTGCTACCACGCCAGCAATGATTGACAGTAATCGTTTTTGTTCCATCATCCATCGTTTCATTTGAATCAAAAAATAAAACATCATTTTTCCCTCCTCTATATTATAGATACGAAAAATGATGAATTTTTATTTTATTTTTTTCAAAAATTTTACTGCATCTTCAAATACAGGATACACTTGAATATTGGATTTTATCTTCTCAGCTGTTAATTTTTGCTTCTTCATAATTCGATAAAATCGCTGGATTTTTCGCGCATTTCATCTGTAATTTCATCATCAGGTGCTAAGAAAATGGTTGCTCCTGCACGAACAGCTGCCACTAATTTCTTATCCACTCCACCAATCCGTCCAACTTCTCCTTTTTCATTCATTGTTCCAGTACCAGCCACAATTCGACCTTGTTTTAAATTTTTATCTGTTAATTGATTATAAATTTCTAATGTAAACATCAAACCTGCAGACGGTCCACTAACCCCATGTGGATCAAAATCTACTTTAGGAGATTCATGAAGTTTCGAATGGGTCACTAATTGGATTCCTAACATTGGTTTTCCTGTATCAGGGTTTTCTACTAAAATTCCTGTTTTTTCAATTGTTTCTTGATTACGTAGGATTTTCAATCGTGACACTATCCCCAATCTTTTTAGCACTAATCGCTTGAATCATTTCTTGAGCAGATGAAAAAGATACTCCATCCACTTTTGTCACAATATCTCCCACTTGAATTTTCTCTTTAAAATCCGATTCAGGAACGACTGTCATCACATATACGCCTAAAAATTCCTCTTCCACTGACTTACCTGCTGCCTTATACGCCACAGAAATAGCTGCATTTCTAGCTTGTTGCATATAATATTCCTGTATTTTATTGTATTCCTTACTAGGAGTTGTTCCATATACTTTTTCCTTTGGAATCATTTCAACATGAGGAAGGAATGTTTGAAGTGCTAATAATGGGGTTGCTTGTTGTGAAAATACTGTCATCACTCGAAACGAACCTTCCTTTTTCTCATCCACACCTTCAATTTTAATAAAATCCTCTACTTTCTCAGCACTACCCGGCATCTCTAATACATAAGGTAAAGGATAAAATGCTAAAAGAGCTAAAATCAATACACTAAAGACTGTAATAAAAAATGTCCGCAAAGAAATTTTCTTCATGCTTTTTCACTACTTTCTTGAAGCTTCAATTGTTGGATATCTACTCCGTCATATATTTTTTTCAAAATTTCTGCTACACGCTCTGGAACTAAAGACTCAAATTCTCCACCAAATTTTGCTAATTCTTTAACCATTGTTGAACTAACATATTCATAGGCTGGATCAGTCATAAGTATTACAGTTTCAATATTCTCGTCTAATCGATGATTATGATACGCTAATGTCTTTTCTAACTCTAAATCTTGACTATTGCGAACACCTCGTAAAAGAACGGTCGCCCCTAATTGTTTCGCAGCTTCAACCGTTAAGCCTCCATCCTGTACGATAACTCGAACATTTTTCCAGTTACAAACAGCTTCTGTTACAGTAGCAATTCTCTCTTCTTTTGTTAAAGTATACTGCTTTTGATGATTATGAGAAATTAACACAATCACTTCATCAAATAATACTCTCGCCCTTTTAATGAGGTGAAGATGTCCCTTTGTAATGGGATCGAAAACTTCCTGCATAAATTGCTTTTACCATATAAATCTCCTATTCAAACTCATTAATGCTGTAATTCCGTACTCTACTCGTTTCCATTGAGTAAATCGTCCAATTTTTTCTGGTAATTGTACTGCTTTTATCCACTTCAGCGACAACTACAGCATCTTGTGCTACTAATGATAATTTTTCTAATTGTTCAATATCGTTAATAATTTCTTGCAAACGATACGGGTGGATCATAAACACTAAAGAAACTGGTTCAAAGTCTTCTCTTGTCGCTAATGTTTTTAAATCCATGCTTCACATTTTGTTTCAATAATGTAAATTGATCGCACTCTTTGTAATATCAATATTTTTGTTCAATCGTTTTGAATCGCTTGTCGATTATTTTCAAATAAAAAGGCATGATTCATCCCTCTAGAAACAGCCTCAATGGCTACACCGCCACTCCCTGCATACATATCCAACATTACACCGCCATCAAAATATCCCCTAGAATATTAAATAAGGATTCTTTAATTTTTATCCGTTGTTGGTCTTGTGTTTTTTCCTGGAACAGCACGAAGATGTCTTCCGCCAAATTCACCAGAAATAATTCTCATTTGTGTTCCTCCTTCTACATGATTCACTTTATTATAAACGTTCAAAAAAAGAATAACAACTCACAATAAGCATTTACTCCGACTCCTCTGTTAGCTAAATTACGTGCATAATCTACTACTTCTTGTCTTGTTGTCATTTTATCACTCCTGTATATCTGATATAAATTCTGACACAAAAAAAGACACCTTGCGGTGTCTTCTTGGAAAATATCGCTAGTATAAATTGGACGTTCAGTAACCTCGTCATCTCAGGTACCTCTATGAGATGCGGTAGGAACCTTTCTACCCTCAATTCATACTTTCTATACCTCTATTATAATTATTTATTATCTTTTGTCAACTTTTTCGTAATCTTCCGTTGCGAATTCTCTGGAGTTAATTTTAATTGAGAAATTTCGTGCATAGTAGCCACATAAAAGTAACCATTCTTACTGTCCAATTTAACTGCTATAAGAATATTTGGCTCTACTTGAACAATATACTCCAAACTGACACCTTTTTCTCGTGGGTTAACACCTACATAATCAGGATTTTTTAAATACTGTGATATTTTCTGAAGCCGGTACAATTCATTCACATTATTTCCTATAAAAAAGTCATGACTACCTGTCTAAAGGCTGGTCATGACTTTTCCACATAATCATTACGTTTCTGTTGCCAATACTTGTTTTTCTAGTTCAATTTCCTCACGTAATTCTGGTAAGATTTTTGTGAAATCCATACGAACTTCATGTCTAGGAGAAACTTCAACTTTTCGAACAAAGTGAAACTTACTAATTTTTTCCATGACACTTTCCGCTTCATCTTCATTGACATACAGGTAAATATATTTAAGACGTTTTGAAATGTATTGAATATTCCCGAAACGCTTTAATTGTTTAATCGGTTTTAATGTGTACAGCCATATAATAATGGCTCTTCTTTCTACTTGTTCCATAGTTACTCCTCTCTTTTTTATTTTTTACGAATGGTTAATAATAAATCACTGACATCAATCATATCTTGTTCTTTAACAGCAATCGTTTCAACAACGCCATCAAATGGTGCTTGAATGGTTGTTTCCATCTTCATCGCTTCTGTCACAAGTAACACTTGTCCTTTGCGAACCGCTTCACCTTTTGTCACAAATACTTTTAGCACACTTCCTGGCATTGTTGCACCGATTTGTCCAAAGTCATTGGCATCTGCTTTTGGACGTTTTACGGTTGTCATTGTTGCACTCGCATCATGCACAATAATCTCTCTACTTTGTCCATTGAATCGATAGAACATAATTCGATTTCCATCTTGGTCAGGTTCCCCAATTTGAACTAATGTAATCATGAAGACTTTACCTGGAGCATATTCCATTTGAATTGTTTCACCCATACGCATTCCATAGAAAATGTCTGAGTATCTAATTTACTTAAATCCCCATATAGTTCTTTTCTTTCTTGGTATTCTTTTATACACTTTTGGATACATGAGATAACTAAGTACTTGTTGTTCTTTTGGTTTTACGTCCTAACAGAACTTCCAATTCTTTTTACGAACTTCTTCAAAATCAACTTCAGGAGCTAATAATCCTGGGCGAACGGTAATTGGCTCAATCTCTTTTAATACAACTTTTTGAAGTTTTTCATTAAATCCTCCAACTGGTTGCCCTAAATCTCCTCTAAAGAGTGAATCACTGAATCAGGGAAAGACAGTGTTAATCCTTTTTCATAAATATTTTCCTCATTGAGTTCATTTTGAATACAGAATAATGCCATATCTCCAACTACTTTAGAAGAAGGGGTTACTTTAATAATATCTCCAAATAATTGGTTTACACGGTGATACATTTCTTTCACTTCTTCGAAACGTTCTCCTAAACCAACTGATTTAGCTTGTTGGAATAAATTCGTATATTGCCCTCCAGGCATTTCATGATAGTAAACTTCTGGACTTGGGGAAGTTTGTGCTTGATCAAAAGCATGATATGATTTGCGAATCATTCCCCAATAGCGATTTAGTTTTGTCACATTTTCCATTTCCAATTCAGGTTGACGACTTGTCCCTTCTAATCCATGGTATAAAGTTTCCATACTTGGATTAGATGTTCCACCAGCTAATGCACTGAAAGCTACATCCACTACATCCACTCCAGCGTCAATCGCTGTTGCTAATGTTAAAATACCATTTCCACTTGTATCATGAGTGTGTAAATGAATTGGAATATCCACAGATTCTTTTAACGTTGTAATCAATCGTTTGGCTGCTTGAGGTTTCAACAATCCTGCCATATCTTTAATGGCAATCATATGTGCCCCAGCTTTTTCTAAATCTTTTGCAAATTGTTGATAATATTCTAAGGTATATTTTGTTTGCATCGGATTTAATACATCACCTGTATAACACATTGTCGCTTCTGCAATTTTTTTCCAGCATCACGAACAGCTTGAATACTCACTTCCATTTGAGGGCAACCAGTTTAAGCTGTCAAAAATTCTAAAAACATCCACTCCAGTTTTTGCAGCTTCTAAAATGAACGCACGAATCACTTCATCTGGATAGTTGGTATATCCTACTGCGTTGGAGCCACGTAGTAACATTTGTAACAATGTATTTGGCATTGCTTTACGAATTTTTCTAATCGATTCCAAGGGTTTTCTGTTAAGAAACGATAAGCTGTATCAAATGTCGCTCCACCCCAAACTTCTGCGGAGAATAACTGAGGTACTGCTGCTTCATATTGCTGAGCTGCTTGAATTAAATCAATCGAACGCATTCTTGTTGCCATTAAACTTTGATGCGCATCTCTAAAACTGGTATCTGTTAAAAGAACTTTTTCTTGCTCCAATACCCATTTAGAAACAGCTTCTGCACCTTTTTCATCTAATAACTGCTTAGCTGTTTTTTCCAGTTTTGAAATCGACTGCAATGGTTCCATATAAAGCCGGTCTTGCAGAATGCTTTTTATTTCTTGTGGGATTCCAGGATACCCATTTACGGTAATTTCAGAAATATATTTTTAAAATTTTATTTCCACGATTGCTTTCCTTTGGAAACTTAAATAATTCAGGTGTTGTATCAATAAACGTAGTTTTTGCTGTTCCTGTTAAGAAATCATCATGATGAATCACATTTTTTAAAAATGGAATATTCGTCTTCACTCCACGAATTCTAAATTCTTTCAACGCACGTTGCATCGTTGTTACAGCTTGAGAAAAATCACGACCATACGTACACTTTTTACTAATAACGAATCAAAATATGGCGTTACCACATTTCCCTTGAAAAAGCATTTCCCGCATCTAAACGAATACCTAATCCACCTGGAGAACGATACGTATTAATTTTACCAGTATCCGGTAAGAAGTTATTTTCTGGATTCTCAGTTGTAATACGGCATTGAATCGCTGCCCCACTAAATGTTAAATCCTCTTGTTTAGGAATACCAATTTCTTGATGTAAATCCATTCCTTGAGCAATTTTTAATTGTGCTTGAACAATATCCACTCCCGTAATCAATTCTGTAATGGTATGTTCTACTTGGATTCTTGGATTCACTTCAATAAAGTAAAATTGATTTCCATCTAATAAAAATTCAACTGTTCCGGCATTGACATAACCGATTTCTTTCATAAAACTCGCTGCAGCATTACAAATTTTTTTGAACGCATTTCCTCTGAAAGAGAAACACATGGAGCTACTTCAATAACTTTTTGGTGACGTCTTTGAACAGAACAATCACGTTCAAATAAATGCACAACATTTCCATGTTTCATCCCTAAAATTTGCACTTCGATATGTTGTGGATTTTCAATATATTTTTCCACATAACATTCTCCAGCACCAAAAGCTTTAATTGCTTCCCCGACTGCACGTTCATAGCTATCTTGAACCTCTTCTTTACGATAAACAACACGCATTCCACGACCGCCACCACCAAGAGCGGCTTTAATCATAATCGGATAACCAAACTGTTCTCCAAACTCATAAATTTCTTCAACAGAAGACACTGTCCCTTCTGTTCCAGGAATGGATTGCAAACCAGCCTTATGCGCAGCAGTTTTCGCTTTTAATTTATCTCCTAACATATCTAAATGTTCTAGGCGAGGCCCTACAAACGTTAGTCCAGCTTCTTGACATTTCCGAGCAAAATCAATGTTTTCAGATAAAAATCCATAGCCAGGATGGACAGCATCTGCTCCAGACTCCTTAGCAATACGAATGATATCATCCATATCTAAATAGGCTTCTGTCGGTTTCTTTCCTTCCCCAACTAAATACGCTTCGTCAGCTTTGAACCGATGTAATGAATGATCATCTTCCTTAGCAAAAATCCCTACTGTTTCAATTCCAAGTTCTGTCGCGGCACGAAATACACGAATCGCAATTTCCCCACGATTAGCCACCAGTAATTTCTTCATGTGCTTCCTCCTTTTCTTCTTTCATGCCGTCTATCGTTTCTACCTTATCGTCATGTTCATTTTCGTTCAGTATAAAAGGTTTTTCCCTCATTTTCTTCATCACTTCTTCTTTATATTCAGAATCATATTTCAGTGCAAAAAGAACCATTCCTATCGCAATACTGGATACAATAAAACTAGATCCTCCATAACTTAAAAACGGCAAGGGAACTCCTGTAATCGGAGCTAAACCAAGTAAAGCTCCAATATTGACACTACTTTGTACTAGTAAGAAAATTCCGACTCCTATACATAAATATCTAGCAAAAGATGAACGACAATGAAGACTCTTCCAAAAAGATATACACGATTAAAGAAAATAATACGACTAATACAAGCCAAACCATGATAAACCCTAACTCTTCACCAACAATCGCTAAAATAAAGTCTGTATGAGCTTCCGGTAAAAATCCTGTTTTTTGGATAGAAGTTGCTAAACCTGTCCCCGTCATTCCTCCTCTAGCTAGAGCTAAAAATCCCTGAATCGATTGATACCCTGTTCCACTCATATCCTCCCAAGGATTATGGAAAGAAAGAAAACGCCCGATTTGATAAGCCTTAAACGGAAGATATTGAATAATAGAAATTGGTAAAAAAAGTAAATAAATACCCTAATACAAACAATCCTCCTGAAATCCCCATCGCTTTTTTTAGAATATCCAGTCGTTAATGCTAGTAACCACATCATTAAAATAATAATCGCCATTGTCCCAAAAATCTGGCTGGATTAATACCAACACACTCACAATAAGCATCATTCCCATAGGATAGCGATACAATAATTTCCAATCTTCAACATCCTTAAACTTGTTATAATAAAAAGCACTTACCCAAATTAAAAATTACTTTAGCAAACTCAGACGGTTGTAATTTAAAACAATCCTAAATTAATCCAACTTCTCGCACCTTTAGTTGCACTCTGTGTTAATACAAATAGTAGCAACGCAATCAACTACAACATAAACAATTTGTAATAATTTCTCATTAAAAAAAGAATTTTTCGTCCATAATTTTGCAATCCATATCGCAATAAGCATACCAAAGACTAAAAATTAACTGACGAAATAAAAAAATATTCAGAATAGCCTACAGATGTTAATGAAAAATAACTGCTGGCACTATAAACCATAATCACTCCAAATGCAGATAATAGAATAAACAGTAATAGAATCACTACATCTACTTGGAAGAGATTTTTAAATTTATCGCTTATTTTCAAAATAATAATCCCTCTTCCTTTTCTTTATGATTGCCAGTTTTTTTCTCATATACATCAGTATATACTTCATTTAATGCATATTCTAAATCTGCCATTAATTTGTGACCTTCATTGGCATTCACGACACCAATCGCAACTGCATACTCAACTTGTTTTGACAATCCAAACAATTGCGTATCCACCACCTCTTCAAATGCTGGACATTTTGCAATACATAAATGACTTTTTGTTGATGAATTAATTGATAAATTTTTATCAGCATTTGCTTTTTAATTGCTCGAAAGCATGATTTGCTTTTTGTTTCTGACATTAGTTTTCTCCTTTGAATAAAATAACTCAAAATGATTATACCATAAAGCATAGGGTTACTAAAGAATGATGAAAAATAAAATGGATTGTTTTCAATTAAGATGATATGGATGATGATGGGATTCGACAGAACTCGAAAATGCTACAACGTATTAAAAGTAGCTCACTAAATGTGAAAAATAAGCGTGCAATACACTTCAACATTGAAAAATAACTTTACAAAAAAAATTCCTTTCAAACAAAAACTCCCACTTGCCAGGTAAACAAGTGAGAGATAGGATGGCTTTATTTAATGATCTGAAACTTCAAACCATTACATTTCATCTGGAGATTCTACTCCTAAAATTGCAAGACCTTGTTTTTAAGATAACAGCTGTTGCTTCCACTAATGCTAAACGAGCATTTAGTCCTTCATCTTCTTGTAAGATACGGCTGTTTGCATAATATTTATTGAAGGCTTGCGCTAGCGAAATCACATATTTAGAAATCACAGAAGGTTCAAATTTGCTTTCTGCATATTTCACAATATTTGGATAATTTTCAATTTGTTTTAATACTTCCCATGCATAGTCATCTTCTAATGATAATGCTTGAGATAAATCAACTGAAACTCCTGCTTTTCTTAAAATACTCATTGCACGAGCACGAGTATATTGAACATAAGGTCCTGTTTCTCCTTCGAATTGAACAACTTCTTCTAAGTTGAAGTCAAAAGTTGTTTTGTACGATCAGTTTTTCAAATCGTGGAAGATTACCGCACCTACCCCAACTTGTTTTGCAACTTGTTCTTTGTTAGGTAAGTTTGGATTTTTAGCTTCAATTTGTTTTAAGGCTAATTCTTCTGCTTCACGTAAAACTTCTTCTAATAAGACAATTTTACCTTTACGTGTTGATAATTTTTTTACCACCTAATGTAATTAAACCAAAGCCAACGTGAATCATGTTTTCTTGCCAATTACGACCCATTTCATTTAATACAGCTTTTAATTGTCTGAAGTGGTTTGCTTGTTCATTCCCTACAACATAAATGTTTTTCGCAAAGTCATAAGTTGCTTTACGGTAATGAGCTGCTGCTAAGTCACGAGTGATATATAATGTCGCACCATCTGATTTTTAATTAATGCAGGTGGTAAATCATATTTATCTAAATGAACAACTGTTGCACCACGGTCAATTGTTGTAATTCCATTATTTTCTAAGTATTCAACAATTGGATCCATCTTATCATTATGAAAGCTTCACCATTATAAGAATCAAATGTAATTCCTAAAATATCATACACACGATTGAATTCTTTTAATGATTCAGATTTGAACCAATTCCATAATTCTTCAGCTTCTGCATCACCATCTTCTAATTTCTTGAACCATGCACGACCTTCATCTTCTAATGAACTGTCACGTTCTGCTTCATCATGGAATTTTACATATAAACGTAATAATTCTGCGATTGGATCTTGTTCAACGGCTTCTTTTGTTCCCCATTTTTTATAAGCAACGATTAATTTACCGAATTGTGTTCCCCAGTCTCCTAAGTGGTTGACTTTAATTGGATTATACCCAACTTTTTTCTCTAAGTTTACAATGGCATTCCCAATAACTGTTGAACGTAAGTGACCCATTGACATTGGTTTTGCAATGTTTGGACTTGACATATCCACTACAACATTACGTCCTTGACCGAAGTCAAAGTTACCATAGTTTTCTTTTTGTTCTAATACAGTATGTAATGTTTCATCAGCAAATTTTCCTTTTGATAGGAAGAAGTTTGCGTAAGGTCCCATTGCTACTGCTTGGCTAATATGTTCATCTGCAACTGCTTCAACGATTTCTTGTGCAATTGCTTGAGGTGCTTTACGTAATACTTTCGCAAGTGAAAAAGCTGGGAAAGCTAAATCTCCTTGTTCTGCATATTTTGGAACTTCAATCATTTTATAAATTTCTTCAAACGATAAATGTTCGCTAATTGTTTTATGAATTTGTTCTGCAACAATTTTTTTGTAATCCATTTTAACACTCCTTCTTTTGTATAAATTATAAATAAAAAGCCCTAATCAAGCAACCTTGACTAGAGACGAGATAACCCGTGGTACCACTCTTATTGTTTAAAATCTTAAACCACTTTAAACTTTTTAACGGTAAGCAACCGGATTACTCTACTATCTTCAAATAATCATTTCCGAAGTGCGGTTCATTTACTTCATCATGACTGGCTTTCACCACCCCAGCTCGCTTCTACAGAATTCCGTAAACTACTCTCTTCTTCATAAATATTTCTTATGTTTTATAGCAAGATTATATCAAGGCAATTTATTTTTGTCTAGTAGTTTTATCAAAAATATTATAGACGTGAATTGTAAAATGAAGTGCAACAAACGCTCATTTCTTTTTCTTAATCACAACAACATCAGTATCTAAATAATTCGGTATAAAAACACAAAACTTATTTGTATCTTCCTCATCAAAATCATACTTCACAAAATGTTCAATATTGTCTTCCATATTTTCTATTTCTTCTTTATTCTTACAATTAAAAGCTATTATCACATTTCCTATAGGGATAATCTTCAGTATCTTTCTCAAAAAATTGGAACAACTTTATATAGAACTTCATCACCTTTTTCTAACCAATTAATCACCTTATCTTCAAAATATGCTTGACCAAAAATGCCAGAATGATTTAAATTATTTAAATTTGCATTAATCCACTGAGGATAGATATTATCTGGATTATTTTTAGAAAAAAATTAAAATCATAATACTCTATGTAAGGTTCAAATTGCTTTTGCAATTAAGTGTCCTCTATGGCATAAATCTTTATAAATCTCAAAAATTTCTAGCTTTTATTAACTCGTCTTTTCGCCTTTTAATTTCGTTTTTATTACCTTTTGTATTTTTACTTTTCACTAGAATCGTATTTTTCAACTTCCAAAACTCTGAGTCAATACAAAAAGTTCCAGAAATTCTATAATAATTATGATTTTTATCAAAAGAAATTTTTAATATCAGTGTTTTTAAATTCACTTTTTCAAAATTTCGCACAATTCCAAATCATTTTGAATATTTAATTGTCTTAAAATCATTTCTTCAGTAAACATATTCTATTTCTCTCCTTTTATATTTAACCGCTTACATTCCAACTTAAAGAAAGCCGGATAGAAAGGCTTTCTTTAGTCTTTCTATCCGTTTCTTCCTTAAAGGTTTACACTTGCAATTATTCATTCATGTTACTGAATTGATTCATTGTTTTGTGCTTATTCCTCTTCTTCATCTTCTTTCTTCACAGGGGATGATTAGTCCTAATCCTGCAAGGATTGACGCTGCTGCTGCAGAGAAGATTCCGATACCTTTTGCTGTACCAGTGTTTGGCAAGATGTTTTTAGAAGCTTTTGGCTTCGTAGTAGTATTCTCTGTTTCAGGGTTACGTTCTGTATTATCAGATGGTACTACTGGTTGAGGCGTATCTTTTCCTTTGATTGTTACTTTTGCTCCTGTTGGATAGTTATGTCCTTCTGAATCTGTAACTGTATATGTTACCTCTCCTGTTGTTTTATCTTGAGAGTCTTTTGTGATTCTTGGCTCTTTACTATCTACTAGTTTCGCTGGTAACTCTACTGCGTTTCCGGCTTTTTGGTAGTTTCCCTGTTTCTGTTGCTTTCGTTGGTACGTTTGCTTCTGTTTCTGTTGGTAAGTCCGCATTTGGTACTTTGATCTTTACCTTCGCCTGTTACTTCGTAGTCTTTTTCCTTTGATTGTTACTTTTTGCTCCTGTTGGATAGTTATGTCCTTCTGAATCTGTAACTGTATATGTTACCTCTCCTGTTGTTTTATCTTGAGAGTCTTTTTGTGATTCTTGGCTCTTTACTATCTACTAGTTTCGCTCAGTAACTCTACTGCGTTTCCGGCTTTTGGTAGTTTCCCTGTTTCTGTTGCTTTCGTTGGTACGTTTGCTTCTGTTTCTGTTGGTAAGTCCGCATTTGGTACTTTGATCTTTACCTTCGCCTGTTACTTCGTAGTCTTTTCCTTTGATTGTTACTTTTTGCTCCTGTTGGATAGTTATGTCCTTCTGAATCTGTAACTGTATATGTTACCTCTCCTGTTGTTTTATCTTGAGAGTCTTTTTGTGATTCTTGGCTCTTTACTATCTACTAGTTTCGCTGGTAACTCTACTGCGTTTTCCAGCTTTTTGGTAGTTTCCCTGTTTCTGTTGCTTTCGTTGGTACGTTTGCTTCTGTTTCTGTTGGTAAGTCCGCATTTGGTACTTTGATCTTTACCTTCGCCTGTTACTTCGTAGTCTTTTTCCTTTGATTGTTACTTTTGCTCCTGTTGGATAGTTATGTCCTTCTGAATCTGTAACTGTATATGTTACCTCTCCTGTTGTTTTATCTTGAGAGTCTTTTTGTGATTCTTGGCTCTTTACTATCTACTAGTTTCGCTGGTAACTCTACTGCGTTTCCGGCTTTTGGTAGTTTCCCTGTTTCTGTTGCTTTCGTTGGTACGTTTGCTTCTGTTTCTGTTGGTAAGTCCGCATTTGGTACTTTGATCTTACCTTCGCCTGTTACTTCGTAGTCTTTTCCTTTGATTGTTACTTTTGCTCCTGTTGGATAGTTATGTCCTTCTGAATCTGTAACTGTATATGTTACCTCTCCTGTTGTTTTATCTTGAGAGTCTTTTGTGATTCTTGGCTCTTTACTATCTACTAGTTTCGCTGGTAACTCTACTGCGTTTCGGCTTTTTGGTAGTTTCCCTGTTTCTGTTGCTTTCGTTGGTACGTTTGCTTCTGTTTCTGTTGGTAAGTCCGCATTTGGTACTTTGATCTTTACCTTCGCCTGTTACTTCGTAGTCTTTTCCTTTGATTGTTACTTTTGCTCCTGTTGGATAGTTATGTCCCTTCTGAATCTGTAACTGTATATGTTACCTCTCCTGTTGTTTTATCTTGAGAGTCTTTTGTGATTCTTGGCTCTTTACTATCTACTAGTTTCGCTGGTAACTCTACTGCGTTTCCGGCTTTTGGTAGTTTCCCTGTTTCTGTTGCTTTCGTTGGTACGTTTGCTTCTGTTTCTGTTGGTAAGTCCGCATTTGGTACTTTGATCTTACCTTCGCCTGTTACTTCGTAGTCTTTTCCTTTGATTGTTACTTTTGCTCCTGTTGGATAGTTATGTCCTTCTGAATCTGTAACTGTATATGTTACCTCTCCTGTTGTTTTATCTTGAGAGTCTTTTGTGATTCTTGGCTCTTTACTATCTACTAGTTTCACTGTAGTAACTCTCACGTTTCCAGCTTTTGGTAGTTTCCCTGTTTCTGTTGCTTTCGTTGGTACGTTTGCTTCTGTTTCTGTTGGTAAGTCCGCATTTGGTACTTTTGATCTTACCTTCGCCTGTTACTTCGTAGTCTTTTTCCTTTGATTGTTACTTTTGCTCCTGTTGGATAGTTATGTCCTTCTGAATCTGTAACTGTATATGTTACCTCTCCTGTTGTTTTATCTTGAGAGTCTTTTGTGATTCTTGGCTCTTTACTATCTACTAGTTTCGCTGGTAACTCTACTGCGTTTCCGGCTTTTGGTAGTTTCCCTGTTTCTGTTGCTTTCGTTGGTACGTTTGCTTCTGTTTCTGTTGGTAAGTCCGCATTTGGTACTTTGATCTTACCTTCGCCTGTTACTTCGTAGTCTTTTCCTTTGATTGTTACTTTTGCTCCTGTTGGATAGTTATGTCCTTCTGAATCTGTAACTGTATATGTTACCTCTCCTGTTGTTTTTTATCTTGAGAGTCTTTTGTGATTCTTGGCTCTTTACTATCTACTAGTTTCGCTGGTAACTCTACTGCGTTTCCGGCTTTTTGGTAGTTTCCCTGTTTCTGTTGCTTTCGTTGGTACGTTTGCTTCTGTTTCTGTTGGTAAGTCCGCATTTGGTACTTTGATCTTACCTTCGCCTGTTACTTCGTAGTCTTTTCCTTTGATTGTTACTTTTTGCTCCTGTTGGATAGTTATGTCCTTCTGAATCTGTAACTGTATATGTTACCTCTCTGTTGTTTTATCTTGAGAGTCTTTTGTGATTCTTGGCTCTTTACTATCTACTAGTTTCCTAGTAACTCTACTGCGTTTCCGGCTTTTGGTAGTTCCTGTTTCTGTTGCTTTCGTTGGTACGTTTGCTTCTGTTTCTGTTGGTAAGTCCGCATTTGGTACTTTGATCTTTACCTTCGCCTGTTACTTCGTAGTCTTTTCCTTTGATTGTTACTTTTTGCTCCTGTTGGATAGTTATGTCCTTCTGAATCTGTAACTGTATATGTTACCTCTCCTGTTGTTTTATCTTGAGAGTCTTTTGTGATTCTTGGCTCTTTACTATCTACTAGTTTCGCTGGTAACTCTACTGCGTTTCAGCTTTTTGTAGTTTCCCTGTTTCTGTTGCTTTCGTTGGTACGTTTGCTTCTGTTTCTGTTGGTAAGTCCGCATTTGGTACTTTGATCTTACCTTCGCCTGTTACTTCGTAGTCTTTTCCTTTGATTGTTACTTTTGCTCCTGTTGGATAGTTATGTCCTTCTGAATCTGTAACTGTATATGTTACCTCTCCTGTTGTTTTATCTTGAGAGTCTTTTGTGATTCTTGGCTCTTTACTATCTACTAGTTTCGCTGGTAACTCTACTGCGTTTCCGGCTTTTGGTAGTTTCCCTGTTTCTGTTGCTTTCGTTGGTACGTTTGCTTCTGTTTCTGTTGGTAAGTCCGCATTTGGTACTTTGATCTTTACCTTCGCCTGTTACTTCGTAGTCTTTTTCCTTTGATTGTTACTTTTGCTCCTGTTGGATAGTTATGTCCTTCTGAATCTGTAACTGTATATGTTACCTCTCCTGTTGTTTTATCTTGAGAGTCTTTTTGTGATTCTTGGCTCTTTACTATCTACTAGTTTCGCTGGTAACTCTACTGCGTTTCAGCTTTTTGGTAGTTTCCCTGTTTCTGTTGCTTTCGTTGGTACGTTTGCTTCTGTTTCTGTTGGTAAGTCCGCATTTGGTACTTTGATCTTTACCTTCGCCTGTTACTTCGTAGTCTTTTCCTTTGATTGTTACTTTTTGCTCCTGTTGGATAGTTATGTCCTTCTGAATCTGTAACTGTATATGTTACCTCTCCTGTTGTTTTTATCTTGAGAGTCTTTTGTGATTCTTGGCTCTTTTACTATCTACTAGTTTCGCTGGTAACTCTACTGCGTTTCCGGCTTTTTGGTAGTTTCCCTGTTTCTGTTGCTTTCGTTGGTACGTTTGCTTCTGTTTCTGTTGGTAAGTCCGCATTTGGTGCTTTGATCTTTGACCTTCGCCTGTTACTGTCAGTCTTTTTCCTTTGATTGTTACTTTTTGCTCCTGTTGGATAGTTATGTCCTTCTGAATCTGTAACTGTATATGTTACCTCTCCTGTTGTTTTTATCTTGAGAGTCTTTTGTGATTCTTGGCTCTTTACTATCTACTAGTTTCGCTAGTAACTCTACTGCGTTTCCGGCTTTTGGTGAGTTCCTGTTTCTGTTGCTTTCGTTGGTACGTTTGCCTTCTGTTTCTGTTGGTAAGTCCGCATTTGGTACTGATCTTTCACCTTCGCCTGTTACTTCGTGAGTCTTTTCCTTTGATTGTTACTTTTGCTCCTGTTGGATAGTTATGTCCTTCTGAATCTGTAACTGTATATGTTTACCTCTCCTGTTGTTTTATCTTGAGAGTCTTTGTGATTCTTGGCTCTTTACTATCTACTAGTTTCGCTGGTAACTCTACTGCGTTTCCGGCTTTTGGTAGTTTCCCTGTTTCTAGTTTGCTTTCGTTGGTACGTTTGCCTTCTGTTTCTGTTGAGTAAGTCCGCATTTGGTACTTTGATCTTCACCTTCGCCTGTTACTTCGTAGTCTTTTCCTTTGATTGTTACTTTTTGCTCCTGTTGGATAGTTATGTCCTTCTGCAGATCTGTAACTGTATATGTTACCTCTCCTGTTGTTTTATCTTGAGAGTCTTTTGTGATTCTTGCTCTTTACTATCTACTAGTTTCGCTGGTAACTCTACGCGTTTTCAGACTTTTGGTAGTTTCCCTGTTTCTGTTGCTTTCGTTGGTACGTTTGCTTCTGTTTCTGTTGGTAAGTCCGCATTTGGTACTTTGATGCTTACCTTCGCCTGTTACTTCGTAGTCTTTTCCTTTGATTGTTACTTTTGCTCCTGTTGGATAGTTATGTCCTTCTGAGATCTGTAACTGTATATGTTACCTCTCCTGTTGTTTTTATCTTGAGAGTCTTTTTGTGATTCTTGGCTCTTTACTATCTACTAGTTTCGCTTCGGTAACTCTACTGCGTTTCAGCTTTTTGGTAGTTTCCCTGTTTCTGTTGCTTTCGTTGGTACGTTTGCTTCTGTTTCTGTTGAGTAGAGTCGCATTTGGTGCTGATCTTTTCACCTTCGCCTGTTACTTCGTAGTCTTTCCTTTGATTGTTACTTTTTGCTCCTGTTGGATAGTTATGTCCTTCTGGATCTGTAACTGTATAGTTACCTCTCCTGTTGTTTTATCTTGAGAGTCTTTTTGTGATTCTTGGCTCTTTACTATCTACTAGTTTCTTTAGTAACTCTACGTTTCCGGCTTTGTAGTTTCCGTGATTTGGGCGCTAGTTTCCCTGTTTCTGACTCTTCTTTACGTTGGGTACGTTTTGCTTTTCTGTTTCTGTTGGTAAGTCCGCATTTGGTACTTTTGATCTTACCTTCGCCTGTTACTTCGTAGTCTTTTCCTTTTGATTGTTACTTTTTGCTCCTGTTGGATAGTTATGTCCTTCTGAATCTGTAACTGTATATCTTACCTCTCCTGTTGTTTTATCTTGAGAGTCTTTTGTGATTCTTGGCTCTTTACTATCTACTAGTTTCCTTTAGTAACTCTACTGCGTTTCCGGCTTTTTGGTAGTTTCCCTGTTTCTGTTGCTTTCGTTGGTACGTTTGCTTCTGTTTCTGTTGAGTAAGTCCGCATTTGGTACTTTGATCTTTTACCTTCACCTGTTACTTCGTAGTCTTTTCCTTTGATTGTTACTTTTTGCTCCTGTTGGATAGTTATGTCCTTCTGAATCTGTAACTGTATATGTTACCTCTCCTGTTGTTTTATCTTGAGGTCTTTTGTGATTCTTGGCTCTTTACTATCTACTAGTTTCGCTGGTAACTCTACTGCGTTTCCGGCTTTTGGTAGTTTCCCTGTTTCTGTTGCTTTCGTTGGTACGTTTGCTTCTGTTTCTGTTGGTAAGTCCGCATTTGGTACTGATCTTTACCTTCGCCTGTTACTTCGTAGTCTTTTTCCTTTGATTGTTACTTTTGCTCCTGTTGGATAGTTATGTCCTTCTGAATCTGTAACTGTATATATTACCTCTCCTGTTGTTTTATCTTGAGGAGTCTTTTTGTGATTCTTGGCTCTTTACTATCTACTAGTTTCGCTAGTAACTCTACTGCGTTTCCGGCTTTTGGTAGTTCCCTGTTTCTGTTGCTTTCGTTGGGTACGTTTGCTTCTGTTTCTGTTGGTAAGTCCGCATTTGGTACTTTTGATCTTTACCTTCGCCTGTTACTTCGTAGTCTTTTTCCTTTGATTGTTACTTTTTGCTCCTGTTGGATAGTTGTGTCCCTTCTGAATCTGTAACTGTATATGTTACCTCTCCTGTTGTTTTATCTTGAGAGTCTTTTGTGATTCTTGGCTCTTTACTATCTACTAGTTTCGCTGGTAACTCTACTGCGTTTCCGGCTTTTGGTAGTTTCCCTGTTTCTGTTGCTTTCGTTGGTACGTTTGCTTCTGTTTCTGTTGGTAAGTCCGCATTTGGTACTTTGATCTTTTACCTTCGCCTGTTACTTCGTAGTCTTTTCCTTTGATTGTTACTTTTGCTCCTGTTGGATAGTTATGTCTTCTGAATCTGTAACTGTATATGTTACCTCTCCTGTTGTTTTATCTTGAGAGTCTTTTTGTGATTCTTGGCTCTTTACTATCTACTAGTTTCGCTAGGTAACTCTACTGCGTTTCCAGCTTTTTGGTAGTTTCCCTGTTTCTGTTGCTTTCGTTGGTACGTTTGCTTCTGTTTCTGTTGGTAAAGTCCGCATTTGGTACTTTGATCTTTACCTTCGCCTGTTACTTCGTAGTCTTTTCCTTTGATTGTTACTTTTGCTCCTGTTGGATAGTTATGTCCTTCTGAATCTGTAACTGTATATGTTACCTCTCCTGTTGTTTTATCTTGAGAGTCTTTTTGTGATTCTTGGCTCTTTACTATCTACTAGTTTTCGCTGGTAACTCTACGCGTTTCCGGCTTTTGGTAGTTTCCCTGTTTCTGTTGCTTTCGTTGGTACGTTTGCTTCTGTTTCTGTTGGTAAGTCCGCATTTGGTACTTTGATCTTCCTTCGCCTGTTACTTCGTAGTCTTTTCCTTTGATTGTTACTTTTTGCTCCTGTTGGATGGTTATGTCCTTCTGAATCTGTAACTGTATATGTTACCTCTCCTGTTGTTTTATCTTGAGAGTCTTTTTGTGATTCTTGGCTCTTTACTATCTACTAGTTTCGCTGGTAACTCTACTGCGTTTCCGGCTTTTGGTAGTTTCCCTGTTTCTGTTGCTTTCGTTGGTACGTTTTGCTTCTGTTTCTGTTGGTAAGTCCGCATTTGGTACTTTGATCTTACCTTCGCCTGTTACTTCGTAGTCTTTTCCTTTGATTGTTACTTTTTGCTCCTGTTGGATAGTTATGTCCTTCTGAATCTGTAACTGTATATATATACCTCTCCTGTTGTTTTATCTTGAGAGTCTTTTTGTGATTCTTGGCTCTTTACTATCTACTAGTTTCGCTGGTAACTCTACTGCGTTTCCGGCTTTTGGTAGTTTCCCTGTTTCTGTTGCTTTCGTTGGTACGTTTGCTTCTGTTTCTGTTGGTAAGTCCGCATTTGGTACTTTGATCTTACCTTCGCCTGTTACTTCGTAGTCTTTTCCTTTGATTGTTACTTTTGCTCCTGTTGGATAGTTATGTCCTTCTGAATCTGTAACTGTATATGTTACCTCTCCTGTTGTTTTATCTTGAGAGTCTTTTGTGATTCTTGGCTCTTTACTATCTACTAGTTTCGCTGGTAACTCTACTGCGTTTCCGGCTTTTGGTAGTTTCCCTGTTTCTGTTGCTTTCGTTGGTACGTTTGCTTCTGTTTCTGTTGGTAAGTCCGCATTTGGTACTTTGATCTTTACCTTCGCCTGTTACTTCGTAGTCTTTTCCTTTTGATTGTTACTTTTTGCTCCTGTTGGATAGTTATGTCCTTCTGAATCTGTAACTGTATATGTTACCTCTCCTGTTGTTTTATCTTGAGAGTCTTTTGTGAGTTCTTGGCTCTTTTACTATCTACTAGTTTCGCTGGTAACTCTACTGCGTTTTCCGGCTTTTTGGTAGTTTCCCTGTTTCTGTTGCTTTCGTTGGTACGTTTGCTTCTGTTTCTGTTGGTAAGTCCGCATTTGGTGCTTTGAGTCTTTTACCTTCGCCTGTTACTTCGTAGTCTTTTCCTTTGATTGTTACTTTTTGCTCCTGTTGGATAGTTATGTCCTTCTGAATCTGTAACTGTATAGTTACCTCTCCTGTTGTTTTATCTTGAGAGTCTTTTTGTGATTCTTGGCTCTTTACTATCTACTAGTTTCGCTGGTAACTCTACTGCGTTTCCGGCTTTTGGTAGTTTCCCTGTTTCTGTTGCTTTCGTTGGTACGTTTGCTTCTGTTTCTGTTGGTAAGTCCGCATTTGGTACTTTGATCTTTACCTTCGCCTGTTACTTCGTAGTCTTTTTCCTTTGATTGTTACTTTTGCTCCTGTTGGATAGTTATGTCCTTCTGAATCTGTAACTGTATATGTTTACCTCTCCTGTTGTTTTATCTTGAGAGTCTTTTTGTGATTCTTGGCTCTTTACTATCTACTAGTTTCGCTGGTAACTCTACTGCGTTTCCGGCTTTTGGTAGTTTCCCTGTTTCTGTTGCTTTCGTTGGTACGTTTGCTTCTGTTTCTGTTGGTAAGTCCGCATTTTGGTACTTTGATCTTTACCTTCGCCTGTTACTTCGTAGTCTTTTCCTTTGATTGTTACTTTTTGCTCCTGTTGGATAGTTATGTCCTTCTGAATCTGTAACTGTATATGTTACCTCTCCTGTTGTTTTATCTTGAGAGTCTTTTGTGATTCTTGGCTCTTTACTATCTACTAGTTTCGCTGGTAACTCTACTGCGTTTCCGGCTTTTGGATTTCCCTGTTTCTGTTGCTTTCGTTGGTACGTTTGCTTCTGTTTCTGTTGGTAAGTCCGCATTTGGTACTTTGATCTTACCTTCGCCTGTTACTTCGTGAGTCTTTTCCTTTGATTGTTACTTTTGCTCCTGTTGGATAGTTATGTCCTTCTGAATCTGTAACTGTATATGTTACCTCTCCTGTTGTTTTATCTTGAGAGTCTTTTTGTGATTCTTGGCTCTTTACTATCTACTAGTTTCGCTGGTAACTCTACTGCGTTTCCGGCTTTTGGTAGTTTCCCTGTTTCTGTTGCTTTCGTTGGTACGTTTGCTTCTGTTTCTGTTGGTAAGTCCGCATTTGGTACTTTGATCTTTACCTTCGCCTGTTACTTCGTAGTCTTTTCCTTTGATTGTTACTTTTGCTCCTGTTGGATAGTTATGTCCTTCTGAATCTGTAACATGTATATGTTACCTCTCCTGTTGTTTTTATCTTGAGAGTCTTTTGTGATTCTTGGCTCTTTACTATCTACTAGTTTCGCTGGTAACTCTACTGCGTTTCCGGCTTTGGTAGTTTCCCTGTTTCTGTTGCTTTCGTTGTAATTTTTCGTTTGCTTCTGTTTCTGTTGGTAAGTCCGCATTTGGTACTTTGATCTTTACCTTCGCCTGTTACTTCGTAGTCTTTTCCTTTGATTGTTACTTTTTGCTCCTGTTGGATAGTTATGTCCTTCTGAATCTGTAACTGTATATGTTACCTCTCCTGTTGTTTTTATCTTGAGAGTCTTTTTGTGATTCTTGGCTCTTTACTATCTACTAGTTTCCTGGTAACTCTACTGCGTTTCCGGCTTTTTGGTAGTTTCCCTGTTTCTGTTGCTTTCGTTGGGTACGTTTTGCTTCTGTTTCTGTTGGTAAGTCGCATTTGGTACTGATCTTTTACCTTCGCCTGTTACTTCGTAGTCTCTTTCCTTTGATTGTTACTTTTGCTCCTGTTGGATAGTTATGTCCTTCTGGATCTGTAACTGTATATATTACCTCTCCTGTTGTTTTATCTTGAGAGTCTTTTTGTGATTCTTGGTCTTTACTATCTACTAGTTTCGCTGGTAACTCTACTGCGTTTCCAGCTTTTTGGTAGTTTCCCTGTTTCTGTTGCTTTCGTTGGGTACGTTTTGCTTCTGTTTCTGTTGGTAAGTCCGCATTTGGTACTTTGATCTTTTACCTTCGCCTGTTACTTCGTAGTCTTTTCCTTTGATTGTTACTTTTGCTCCTGTTGGATAGTTATGTCCTTCTGAATCTGTAACTGTATATGTTACCTCTCCTGTTGTTTTTATCTTGAGAGTCTTTTTGTGATTCTTGGCTCTTTACTATCTACTAGTTTCGCTGGTAACTCTACTGCGTTTCCGGCTTTTTGGTAGTTTCCCTGTTTCTGTTGCTTTCGTTGGTACGTTTTGCTTCTGTTTCTGTTGGTAAGTCCGCATTTGGTACTTTGATCTTACCTTCGCCTCTTACTTCGTGATCTCTTTCCTTTGATTGTTACTTTTGCTCCTGTTTGGATAGTTATGTCCGTCTGAATCTGTAACTGCTATATGTTACCTCTCCTGTTGTCTTTATCGTTTGAGAGTCTCTTTTGTGATTCGTTGGCTCTTTACTATCTACTAGTTTCGCTGGTACTCTACTGCGTTTCCAGCTTTTGGTAGTTTCCCTGTTTCTGCTTGCTTTCGTTGGTACGTTTGCTGCTGTTTCTGTTGGTAGAGTCCGCATTTGGTACTTTGACTCTTACCTTCGTCTCCTACTGTCGTAGTCTTTTCCTTTGATTGTCACTGTTTGCGTCCTGTTTGGATAGTTATGTCCGTCTGGATCAGTGTACTCTATATATTACTTCTCCTGTCTTACCGTCTTTTGTGTTCTACTTTGGCTACAGTTGGTACTGCACTATCTACCAATTTCGCTGGTACTTCTACTGCGTTTCCATCTTTTGGTAGTTTGCCTTTCTCTTGCGCACTAGTTGGGGCATTGTTGATGACAGTTGCTGGTAAGTCATTATTTGGTACTTTGACTTTTCCTTCGTCTCCTACTGTGTAATCTCTTCCGTTGATTGTCACTGTTGAGTCTTTTGGATAGTTATGTCCGTCTGGATCGGTTACTCTATATGTTACCTCCTCCTCGTTGTTTTATCGCGAGAGTCTTTTGTGATTCTGGCTCTTTTACTATCTACTAGTTTCGCACTAGTAACTCTGCGTTTCCGGCTTTTGACGTAGTTTCCCTGTTTCTGTTGCCTTTCGTTGGACGTTTGCTTCTAGCTTTCTGTTGGTAAGTCCACTCGCATTTTGGTGCTTTGATGCTGCACCTTCGCCTGTTACTTCACGTAGTCTTTCCTTTGATTGTTACTTTTATGCTCCTGTTGGATGATTGTGTCCTTCTGAATCTGTAACTGTATATATTACACTCTCCTGTTGTTTTATCACTTGAGGTCTTTTTGTGATTCTT